>CAJDVK010000019.1_pt1 | contig 32027 bp, 29 predicted proteins | sample 7391401 | NCBI WGS metagenome assembly CAJDVK01 (sample SAMEA7055696, study PRJEB34461) | soil metagenome | biome: terrestrial ecosystem; feature: Peninsula; material: soil | place: Antarctica | collected 2016
ACTGACAAGGACGTCAAACCCATGCCTATCATTTCCCTTAATGGCGCTGAAATTTATTACGAAGACAGTGCTCCTGAACAAGCCAACTTACCTCAACAGCAACAAAAACCTGTCATGCTATTTGCGCACGGGCTACTGTGGGGTACCCATCTTTATGACAAACAAGTCGAGCATTTCAAATCGAACTATCGCTGTATTGCCTTCGATTTTCGAGGACAAGGCAAGTCTCAAATAACCAAGTCTGGTTAGGCTGTAAGCCAAAATGCACCCATTGTTCTAAAATGCGTACCTGTTGTTCACCTAAGGCTCTACCACCGCCTTGATAAGCATACGTAGCATCGGTAAAGCGGTCGCAAATGACAATTTTACCTGCCTCTAGAGCAGGTAAAATCACTTGCGCCAAGTGCTGAGCACGAGCGGCAAACATTAATAGCAGCTCAGTGTCCACTGCCATTGTTTCCTCATGCTCTGCCAGCAAAATATTGCGAATTTGTTCGGCTAAAGCAGTGCCACCAGGCTCGCGGGTCAATGCCACCTGAAAGCCCTGTGCCTGCAAGCGCTCAGCCAAATAGGCTCGATTAGTGGTTTTACCGCCACCTTCAGGGCCTTCTAAGGTAATAAATAATCCACGCATGTTAAATCCTTATTGAGCTGTGCTGGGTGCTGGGCTGGAGCGGTAATCAGCACGGCGTTTGAGCTGATATTCACGTACTGCTTTATTGTGTTCAGACAATGTATTGGAAAACACATGGCTGCCATCGCCACGGGCAACAAAGTATAAACTTTTACCGGGCTTGGGATGCAGCGCAGCATAAATGGCTTCACGCCCCACCATGGCAATTGGCGTCGGCGGCAAACCTGAAATCACATAAGTGTTGTACGGAGTTGGCCGGCGCAAGTCAGCCCGAGTGATTTTGCCAGTATAGCTGTCACCCATGCCGTAAATAACCGTAGGATCGGTCTGCAATAACATGCCAATATTTAACCGCCGCATAAACACCCCAGCAATTTCTTCGCGCTCATGGGCCACACCGGTTTCTTTTTCGATAATGGAGGCCATAATCAAGGCTTCATCAGGAGTGTTATAAGGTAAATCTTCAGCGCGCTCGGCCCACTCTTCAGTCAGCACTTTCTGCAAACGCTGGCTGGCCTGACGTAAAATATCCAAATCGGTTTGGCCGCGAACAAAATTATAGGTGTCAGGAAAAAACCGACCTTCTGGATGCACCTTGGCTTGGTCAAGTATAGCCATCAGTTCGCTATCACTGACTTCGGCTAAAGTTTGTTCTAATTTCTCGTGCTGGGCTAAAGCAGCGCGAACTTGGCGAAAGTTCCAACCCTCAACCAAAGTAAAGCGATACTGCACGACATCACCGGTGCGCCATTTTTCTAGGAGCTGAGACACATTCATGCCGGGGGTCAATTGATACTCACCACTGTGCAAAGGCTGCACATATCTTTGCAAACGCCAGCCTAAGCGCAACCATACTGCACCATGCAAGATCCCATCACGCTCCAATTGTGCCAATAAAGCATTCGGCGTAGTGCCTGCAGGCGCATTTAGAATCTGCTCACTTTCAAGCCGCAAAGACTGTTCAAGCACTTCCTTTTGCTTCCAAGATAACAGCACAACTGCAATTGCTAGAATTAAGCAGCCGCTGATAAAAGTAACCAATAACTTACGCAACACGGCTATTTATCCACCAAGTCTGTAATAAGGTGCTGCAGCTGACGAGTCAAAGGACCAACCGGCCAGTGCTGTGCAGCATAGCCACGTACTGGCCAAATACCGTACAAGCTATTACTGGTAAAGACCTCGTCAGCCTGCAACATATCTTGCAGTAGAATATCCTGCACTTGTACATCAATACCTGCCAGCTGAGCACGCGCCATCAGCTCCGCACGCATCACCCCAGCGACACCACAACGGTTTAATGCTGGGGTAATAAGCTGCTGCTGGCGAACGATAAAAACATTACTGAAGACACAATCAATCACCCGACTGTGCTCATCCAACAACAAGCCTTCTGCGTAAGCAGGGTCCGACCACTCAGCACGAGCCAGCACTTGCTCTAAGCGATTCAGATGTTTTAAGCCGGCCAGAATCGGCTGGGTTGAAAGACGCAATTGGCAACTGAACAACTGGATACCCTGCTGCCCATAAGCATCTGGCCATTGCGGCAGACTCGAAGCTTGTAAAATACGTTGTGGGCGAGCGGGTTCAGGCAAAGTGTAACCACGCTGACCAACACCACGGGTCACCAGCAACTTGCACACCCCGTTACCCAGCTGCTGCATATACGCCAGCAACTCGCTGCGCAAGACAGGCATATCGCAAGGGATCATTAAGCGTTGGCAACCTTCTTCTAGACGAGCTAGATGCCGCTCAAGTAAAGCTGCCCGGCCTGCACGAACTTTTATGGTCTCAAACAGACCATCGCCATAGGCCAAACCACGGTCAGCGAGTGCAACACAGTCCGCTGGCTGACCGTTAATCCAGGCTTGCACTTTTAGCTGTACCTGCGCAATAACAGCGAACCATTGGTGCCACCAAAACCAAAGGAGTTGGACAACACCGCATCAATTTTCATCGGTTGCGCTTGGTGCGGAACAAAATTCAGATCACAACCTTCACCCGGCTGCTCCAAGTTAATCGTTGGCGGGGCCACTTGATCGCGAATTGCTAAAATACTGAAAATAGCCTCAACTGCGCCGGCAGCACCCAACAAGTGGCCCGTCATTGATTTAGTTGAGCTCACCGCAAGCGTCTGCGCATGATCTTTAAACACGCTTTTAATCGCATTTACTTCAGCTAAGTCACCGGCCATGGTTGAAGTACCATGGGCGTTTACATACTGCACCTCATCAGGATTCATCCCTGCGTCACGCAGTGCACTGGTCATACAACGGGCCGCACCATCACCTTGCTCAGGTGGTGAAGTCATATGATAGGCATCAGCGCCCATACCAAAACCTGCCACTTCAGCATAAATAGTCGCGCCACGGGCTTTGGCATGTTCAAGCTCTTCCAGCACCACAGTACCTGCACCATCGGACAACACAAAACCATCACGGTCAGCATCCCAAGGGCGGCTAGCAGCTTGTGGGTCATCATTGCGCGTGGATAAAGCACGGGATGCTGAAAAACCACCTAATCCTAAGCCACATGCGGCCATTTCAGCGCCACCAGCCAACATTACATCGGCTTCACCATAGACAATATTACGCGCGGCCATACCAATACAATGGGTGCCCGTGGTGCAAGCAGTGGCGATCGCATAGTTCGGCCCTTGCAAGCCTAGCTCAATGGATAAAATCCCTGAGATCATATTAATGATGGAGCCCGGTACAAAGAACGGTGAAATACGCCGCGGACCTTTTTCAAATAACGTTTGGCACGTGTTTTCAATATTGGTTAAGCCACCAATACCTGAACCCATGGCCACACCAATACGTTCGCGATTGGCATCAGTCACTTCCAAGCCAGCATCTTGTATAGCTTGCATACCAGCTGCTAGACCATATTGAATAAACAGATCTAAACGGCGTGCATCTTTGGCAGGCATATACTGCTCAACATCGAAGCCTTTAACTGAGCCGCCAAAACGCGTTGAAAAAGCTGCTACATCAAAATGCTCAATCGAATTGATACCGCTTTGACCAGCTAGGATGCCTGACCAGCTTTGCGCGACATCAACACCTAGCGGGGACAGCATACCTATCCCGGTAACTACGACACGTCTACGCGACATGGCGACAACCTCTTGTTAATGTAAAATGTCTGTACAAAAAAAAGCCGCACACTCGTAATAAGTCGCGCGGCTTTCACTGTTGTAAAGTAACCGTTTACATTACTGCGCGTGGGCGTTGATGTAGTCGATTGCTTCTTGAACAGTAGTGATTTTTTCAGCTTTTTCATCAGGAATTTCAGTTTCAAACTCTTCTTCAAGAGCCATGACCAACTCAACTGTATCCAGTGAATCCGCGCCTAAATCATCAACAAAAGATGCGCTGTTAGTCACGTCTTCTGCTTTGGCACCCAACTGCTCAGCAACGATTTTTTTAACGCGTTCTTCAATAGTGCTCATACCGTGTATCACTCCTAAATGGAAAACTGGACAGCCCAAGCTGTCACTTGTGTAGAAAAGGGTTGTACGCATATTAAGCCAACTGCTTGCCCTTTGCGAACCTCTTGTCAGATTTGTTTATATAAATGACAGTCGTTGTCTAAACAAATCTTAATCTTACAAACTGCAATTATGACTCAAAACGTCGAGCTTCGGTCACAATTTCAGTTATTTTAACTCATATACATGCCACCATTCACTGGAATTGTTGCTCCAGTGACATAAGCAGCCTGTTCTGACGCAAGAAAAGTCACCACATTGGCAATTTCTTCTGCTTGCCCCAAGCGCCCGGCGGGAATTTGCGTTAATAATGCTTCACGTTGCGCTTCAGGTAATTCACGGGTCATATCCGTATCAATAAAGCCCGGCGCTACTGCGTTAACCGTGATTGCGCGCGAACCCACTTCACGGGCTAAAGCACGGCCAAAACCTTCCAGTCCAGCTTTTGCTGCGGCATAGTTTACTTGACCTGCGTTACCCATTGCACCTACCACTGAGCCGATACTTATAATACGTCCCCAGCGCGCCTTGGTCATGCCGCGCAAAACAGCTTTCGACATGCGATACAAGCTGTTTAAGTTGGTATCGATCACATCGAACCACTCATCATCTTTCATCCGCATCATCAAGTTATCGCGCGTGATACCGGCATTGTTGACCAGAATCAATGGCGCGCCGAACTCATCTTGAATGCGCTTAAGTGTCGCAGCAACTGATTCAGCATCGCAGACGTTCAGCATCATACCTGTGCCTTTAACACCATTGTCTTGCAATGCTTGAGCAATATTTTGCGCACCACTTTCAGAGGTTGCAGTGCCAATTACAGTGGCCCCTTGCGCGCCTAACTGCAGGGCAATGGCACGACCAATTCCACGGCTGGCACCGGTGACCAGCGCCACCTTTCCTTCTAAGCTCATTTTAATCTCCATCTTAAAGCTGCGCAGCTACAGCTGCTGCAAATGCTTCTGGGCTATCCAAGTTATAGGTATTTACACCTTTAATGCAGCGCTTGTTCAGTCCCGACAATACTTTACCTGGACCGCACTCAACCACGTCAGTGACCCCTTGCGCAGCTAAGCACACCATTGATTCTACCCAGCGCACTGGGCTATAGAGTTGCGCTAAAAGATTTTTTTCTAACACCGCCAAGTCAGTAACAATCTCTGCACTGACATTTTGCACTAAGGCAATACTTGGCTGCTGCCAGTGTATCGCTGCCAGCGACTCAGCAAACTGTTCTGCAGCGGGCTGCATCAGAGCACAATGTGAAGGTACACTCACTGGCAATGCCATAGCACGCCTTGCACCACGGGCCTTGCACGCCTCAATCGCACGCTCCACCGCAGCGGCGGCACCGGCAATCACCACCTGGCCGGGCGAGTTAAAGTTCACCGCGCTAACTATTTCACCTTCTGCAGCCTCAGCACACGCCGCCTGCACATCAGCATCATCTAAACCTAAAATAGCTGCCATACCACCAGTACCTGCTGGCACTGCTGCCTGCATCAACTGGCCGCGGCGCTCAACCAAACGCACCGCGTCAGCCAAGGATACGCTGTCGGCAGCAACCAGCGCCGAATACTCACCTAAACTGTGCCCAGCAAGATAAGCAGGTTGCACTGTTGACTGTTCTGCCCACAACCGCCATAACGCAATAGAAGCGGCCAATATAGCTGGTTGGGTTTTATCAGTTTGGTTTAAGACATCCGCTGGGCCCTGCTGGGTCAACGCCCATAAGTCGTAACCTAAAGCGTCAGATGCCTCAGTAAAGGTGTCTACTACAATGGATTGCGCAGCGCCAATCTCAGCCAACATACCAACGGCTTGCGAGCCTTGACCGGGAAATACAAACGCAAGAGAAGCCTTCATAAAATTAACTACCTGTCATTCAATTAAGGAAGTTTGCCATGCCTAAGGCGCAAATAACAAACCTACCATTGGATGATAAGTCTTACTCATCCGTCACAGTTTAGCTGTTTGAGCCAATGGCAGTGATCATTTAAAACTTACCTACAGTCCTACAAGTGCTGAGCTGGGTTTTTCTGTAGCGCAGCATAGGCCACGCCAATAGCCGCCTGATAGGCCGTTTCAGAAGCATTTCCATGGCTTTTTACCACCACACCATCCACGCCTAATAAGCACGCGCCGTTATAACGCTCGGGAGCAAGCTCTGAGCGCAACACCTTCAGTAATGGCGCTGCCAACCAAGCCAATAACCATGCACGGGGTCCGCGTCCTAAGCGCTGCTTGACCCGTGCAGTTATCATCTGCGCCAAGCCTTCGCTGGATTTAAGCAGCACATTACCGACAAAACCATCACAGACCACCACATCGGCATCACCGCGAAATACACCGTCGCCTTCGATATAACCAATATAATTAATCTGCGGCATGGCTTTGAGCTCTGCTGCTGCCAGCTTAACTTGCTGGCTGCCCTTGCTCGCCTCACTGCCCACATTCAATAGTGCAACACGTGGTCGATCGAGACCCTGAGCCATAACCGCGGCCGAACCCATCACGGCAAACTGCACCAACTGCTGCGCACTGACATCCACATTGGCACCAAGATCAAGCAAGTGGGTCTCACCCTTTAAGGTCGGCAATGCCGTCATAATGGCCGGCCGGTCGATACCCGGTAAAGGTTTTAACACATGCTTGGCCAAAGCCATCAGCGCACCGGTATTACCGCCACTGACACAGGCCTGCACCTGCTTATCGCGCAATAACTGCAAAGCGATACGCATGGATGAGTCGGGTTTTTGGCGCAAAGCTTGGGCGGGAATATCGTCCATGGAGATACTTTCACTGGCGTGCTGCACACTAAGCCGTGAACGATCAACTTGAAGGGTTTGAGCCAGAATAGACTCAATACTGCTAGCATCGCCGACCAGCACTATATGTAACTGCGGATGCTCTGCTAAACTTTTCACACAGGCAGAAACAACAAGACGGGGACCAAAGTCCCCGCCCATTGCATCTACTGCTATCGCTGAACCTTGCAAGGTTTACTCAGCGGAATCCTTCGCGATCACTTGACGCCCACGGTACATACCGTCTGCTGACACGTGGTGACGTAAACGCACATCACCTGTGCTTTGCTCTACGGTCAAGGCATTGGTGGTAAGTGCATCGTGTGAACGACGCATGCCACGCGCCGAACGGGATTTTTTGCTCTTCTGAACAGCCATAATTATTAACTCCTAAACGTTTGGGTCACGCTTTAACTGCGCCAATACACTGAATGGGTTGGACCTTGTAACCTCATCCTCGTTCGACTCGGGCTCTACAAGCCCAGCCGGTTGCTGGCATTCTTCAGGTGGGTGCATCGGGACAATGGGCAAAGCGAGCAATAGCTCATCTTCAATCAATGTCAATAAATCTAAAGGCTCTTCACCTACTTCAAGCACGTCATAACCTTGCGGCAAGTGTAACTCATCTGTGCCAGGTAGGACGATGGCATATAGATACTCGCCTTTAACAGGTATAACCGCTTCATCCAAGCAACGCTGGCAAATCATCTTAACCTGCGACTCAAGCTTCAGTCGCACTACGGCAACGTGCTGCTGGTCACGGCTAAACTCTAACTCTACCCGAACATCTCCGGCAGTGTCTGTGAGCAATTCGCAGGCCCTAGAAAACTGTTGCAAAGGCAGTTCACCTATTAGGGAGATACTGCGATCTGCAAGTTTTCGCGGATCAACATGAGGAGGAATCTGTGCATTTATCATAGGCGCGGTATTTTATGGATAGACGCGCCAACTGTCAAAGGATATCGTCCTTTTGCTGATTCAAGCATTGCCTCAATCGAAAAAGGCTGGGAATATTAAGCACCCCAGCCGAGCAAAGTAAATATTGTTTCTACGCTGATGTATTATATGCCAAACTCAATTTATAGAAATTACTTGTATAAGGTCTTATGTCCATTCTGCTTTCGAGTCTTTTAGCTGCAGCTTTTTACGGTGCTACATGTCTGTACTTGGTCAGCTGCCTATGGCGTCGCACACCGTTTAATAAAGTATTGGTAACCAGCCTGACCCTACTTGGCTTTATTGCCCAAGGCGTCCACTTGTACCCCTTAATGCTGTCAGAACACGGCTTAACCTTAAGCCTGTTTAACTCAGCCAGCTTAATTACTTTTGCAATTATCGGCTTTGTTTTACTGTTTTTAACTCGAATCAGTGCCCATATACTCTTACTGCCCTTGCTGAGTCTTGGCGCAATTACCGTGCTGTGCGCGCAGTTTATTCCCGAAGGCAACCTACAACCCATCAATGAAGCCCCGGGTATTTTGGCGCACATTTTATTTTCTATTCTCGCCTACGGCATGATCACTATCGCGGTGTTCCAAGCGCTGGTGCTACTGGTGCAAGAACAGCAATTGCGCAAACGCCCGGTGTCGACCCTGATCAAAAACTTCCCACCCTTGCAAAGTATGGAGAGCTTGTTATTTGGCTTGCTATGGGCTGGCTGGTTACTGCTAACACTATCACTGGTGACGGGCTGGCTGTTCTTGGAGAACTTATTTGCGCAACATCTGGTCCATAAAACGCTTCTTTCCTGCTTAGCTTGGCTGGTTTTTGGCATCCTCCTCTGGGGCCGCCATCAGTTGGGCTGGCGTGGACACAAAGCTATCCGCTGGACTCTGGCAGGCTTCTCCTTACTGATGCTGGCATATTTTGGCAGCAAATTAGTTCGTGAATTTATTTTAGTTATCTAAGGCGCATTGCTTGTGGACGATATGCACATCGGCTACCTACTTGGTTTGTTGGTTTTCCTAATAATTTGCTCTGCTTTTTTCTCTAGCTCAGAAACTGGCTTGTTGAGTTTAAACCGTTACAGACTGCGTCATATGAGCCGCGAAGGTAACCGCAGTGCGCAAAGAGCACAACGCTTACTGAGCACTCCAGACCGCTTGTTAGGCACTATATTAGTCGGTAACAACGTGGTGAACATCCTAGCGGCCTCCATTGCCACAGTGATTGCCGTGGAGCTCTGGGGTGACGCGGGCGTGGTCATCGCCACCACAGCACTGACCATTGTGATTCTTATTTTTGGCGAGATCACCCCTAAAACACTGGCCGCCTTACGTCCCGAGCTGATCGCCTTTCCTGCCAGCCGCGTGATTTTACTGCTCATGGCGCCACTGCGGCCGATTGTTTGGCTTACCGGTACCATCAGCAATGGCCTACTGCGTTTAATGGGTGTCGATACCCGTCATCACTCATCGGACAGTCTCTCCACCGAGGAGCTGCGCAGCGTGGTCCGTGAAGCAGGACAAGAACTGCCAGGCAATCGTCAAGATATGCTGCTGGGCATTCTTGATCTGGAAAACGTAACCGTCAACGACATTATGATTCCGCGCAACGAAGTATTTGGTATTGATCTCAATAGCAATTTAGATCAAATTATTTGGCAGTTGCGCACCACCACCCATACCCGCCTGCCACTGTACCGTGAAAATATTAATCAGATTATCGGCGTCATTCATATGCGCCAAATTGCTCGCTTATTAACCCTCAATAAACTCACCCACAGTGATCTACAAGAAGCTTGCACCGATCCCTATTTCGTTCCAGAAAGCACACCGCTGTCCACCCAACTACTGAACTTTCAAAAACATAAGCGCCGCATTGGTATTGTGGTGGATGAATACGGTGATGTAGAAGGCATTGTCACCCTCGAAGATATTTTGGAAGAGATTGTCGGCGAATTTAGCGACCATGATCGTCGCGCTGTGCCAGAGATTCGCCAACTCAGCGACGGCAGTTACGCCATTGATGGCGCTGCCTATATCCGCGACATCAACAAAGCGCTGGAGTGGGAATTGCCCAGCGACGGGCCGAAAACCCTGAACGGATTAATCACCGAAGTACTTGAGTTTATCCCTGAAGGCGCTGTCTGTATTGAGATCGGCCCATACTATTTAGAAACATTAGAGATCAAAGATAATCGAGTTAGCCGCGCACGCTTATGGCATGACGACTAACTCAACTGCTAAGCAGAGCAGTATCAGAGCTCAACCCTGATACTGTTGATCACCTGCAACGCTTTGCTACGGGCGTCTTCTACCGTATCGGCCTGGGCTAAAGCCACACCCATACGCCGCTCACCTGCAACTGCTGGCTTACCAAATAGACGTAACCCAGTATCTGGCTGTTGCAAAGCTTGGGCTAAACCAGAAAAAGCTGTTTGGCTGGAATGACCTTGCACCAGCAGCACCGCTGAAGCTGTGGCACCCATTTGGCGAATCGTTGGAATGGGTAAGCCTAAAATCGCCCGCGCATGCAAGGCAAACTCGGATAAGTTTTGCGACATTAAAGTGACCAAACCTGTGTCGTGGGGACGCGGCGATACTTCGCTAAACCACACTTGATCGCCCTTAACAAATAACTCCACACCAAAGACACCACGCCCACCTAAAGCATCGGTAATACTCTGTGCCACGCGCTGCGCCTCAGCCAGCGCAACCGGACTCATTGCCTGTGGCTGCCACGACTGAACATAATCACCCCGCTCTTGTAGGTGGCCAATGGGCTCACAAAAGCTGGTGCCATCAATATGACGCACAGTGAGCAAGGTGATCTCATAGTCAAAATCAATAAAGCCTTCTACAATAACCCGCCCGGCACCGGTACGACCACCTTCTTGGGCAACCTGCCAAGATGCACCTAAATCCGCTTCACTGTGTAAAACACTTTGCCCTTTACCAGAAGAGCTCATTAATGGCTTAACCACGCAGGGGTAGCCAACTTGCTGCACTGCGACACAATACTCAGCATAGTCATCAGCAAAGCGGTACGGTGACGTTGGTAGCGCCAGCTCTTCAGCAGCTAACCGGCGAATACCCTCACGGTCCATGGTCAATTGCGCAGCTCGCGCGGTGGGAATAACGGTAAAGCCTTCTGCCTCTAAAGCAACTAAGGTGGCCGTGGCGATCGCCTCAATTTCCGGCACAATATAATGCGGTTGCTCCAGCTCAATCACTGCGCGTAACGCAGCGTCATCAAGCATATTAATTACATGGCTGCGATGGGCAACTTGCATCGCCGGTGCATGGTCATAGCGGTCCACCGCAATCACTTCAACGCCAAAGCGCTGTAGTTCAATGGCAACCTCTTTACCCAGCTCACCTGAGCCACAGAGTAAAACACGCACTGCACTAGCAGCTAATGGCGTTCCTATACGGGGCATTGCATTTCCTCATGGATTAACTAAGCAAACCTTGCTCACGAGCACGACGTGCAGCTTGCTGCAGAACTTCGCGGCGTTGTTCATTGGTCATTTTACCCCAAGCACTGATCTCACTGCCGGTACGTTGACAACCCATACACATATCATCAATATCCAATGCGCACACACTCACGCACGGTGACTTGACTGGTTTCTCATGGGGCTTAGGAGGCGTCGTCATGATCTTCCTCTAAGTTTTCTGCATAACGACGGGCGTTATTCACATAATGTGCGGCACTGGCTTCTAGCATGCTTTTCTGCTGATCCGTTAATTGGCGTATCACTTTAGCCGGGGAGCCGACCACCAGACTGCCATCCGGTATTTCTTTGCCTTCAGGCACCAAACTGTTCGCACCTATAATGCAGTGCTGACCAATTTTCGCACCATTAAGAATCACCGCGCCAATACCGATTAAACTGTAATCACCCACAGTGCAACCATGCAGCATGGCATTGTGCCCGACGGTGACGCCTTTACCTAAGGTCAGCGGCCAGCCCATATCGGTGTGCATCACTGTGCCATCTTGCACATTAGTGTTTTCACCAATATGGATTAATTCATTATCGCCACGCAACACAGCGCTGAACCACACACTGGCGCCAGCTTCCAAGCGTACTTTGCCAATCACTGCTGCTGTAGGGGCAATCCAGCTGTCTGGATGGGCATCAACTCGACTCTCCGCTAAACGATACTTCATCAAGCATTCCTTTTTTAAAGCTGCTATTTAAATCTCTTTTTTACTCAACTGCGGCGGTTCATTCAAATTGATTTGGCTGTCATACACTAGATTAACCAACTCAACCACCATCACTGCAGTTAAGCCCCAAATTTTATAACCAGCAAAGTGATAGCTCGGCACATACCAAGTTCTACCTAAATAATCGATACGGTGGGTCGTCTGACGCGGGTCATTAGCAAAGAAATCCAATGGCACGGTGAATATAGAGTCGATCTCATCAAGGTTGGCTTGATATTCCATCGCATCCGGTACAAAGCCAACATACGGGGTTATTTTAACCCCGTGCCGTGACATCAACTCACTTAGCGGCCCAACCACTTGCACCAACTTAGGCTCTAAACCAACTTCTTCATGGGTTTCACGTAAAGCAGTGCGCACTAAATCATAGTCTTCGGGGTCGCGTCGCCCACCAGGAAAGGCCACTTCGCCCCCATGGGTGGATAAGTTCTGTGCACGTAAAGTCAATACCAACTCAGGATTATTGGCGCGAGTCAGCGGCATCAAAACCGCGGCCTCACGGGCATTCGGTGGCAGCACCAAAGCGCGCGGGGAGTAACCTTGTATACGTTGTGTCAATTCATCTAACATGGGCATACTCTATACCTCAATCTATCCTTATCATGCCAGAACAGCGCTCAGCACCCAAGTCACATAAAGACTTCTAAGCAAACTTTGCTGCACAACCCCATCTAATTGAATCGCCAGTTGCGCATAAAGTTATTAGGATAGCTGGCATAATAATCCCGTTGGAAAGAGCCGTAGTTTTTCACCATTTTTGGAAGTATTGCTATGCGTACGTTGTTCACAATTGTATTACTGTTACTACCGATTTCTACCTACGCTTACGCAGACAAGCTAGGTACTCTCCCGCAGATTGATAAAGTGCTGGTGGTCAAATCCGAGCGTGCCTTGCACCTGCAACACCGCGGTGAAACCGTGAAGACTTACCGTGTGTCATTGGGCAAGCAAAACGGCCCAAAGCTCTATGAAGGTGATCAACGCACACCCGAAGGGATGTACTGGATTAACTGGCGCAAACACAGCGATAATTTTAATTTATCCATGCACATCTCTTACCCCAACACCACTGACCTCAAACGTTCAGAAAGTCTTGGCCGCTCACCGGGCAATATGATTATGCTGCACGGCACCCCCCTAGACGGCGAGTACCCGGAATGGTTTTTTCATACTCTCGACTGGACCGATGGCTGTATTGCGTTAAAAAATGACGATATGCAGGAAGTATGGGACCTGGTTAAGGATGGTACTTTAATTGAAATTAAGCCTTAGTATCTCAATCTGATCGTCAATACCTATCAGCAGTTTTTAGTGGATGCCGCACATCACTTATGCTGCTGTCAACGCAAAGGGCCCCCGCCTCTGCTTTGGACATAGCAGCGAAGCAACATCTCGGCCGCGCTCAGCGACCGAGCAACAACTCTAGGCTAGCGGATACGCCGCACTCAGCAGCACAAATAAACCAGCACAAAGCACAACGCCGCTGATTGGCAGCGGCGTTGTTGTTGCTACAGCTCAGCTGACTTAATCAACCCAGACCCGAGCATTGCGGAACATCCGCAACCATGCGCCATCGTCTTGCCACTCATCAGGGTGCCAAGAGTTCTGCACCGCGCGGAACAAGCGCTCGGGGTGCGGCATCATAATAGTCACACGACCATCACGGTTGGTTAAACCAGTAATGCCCTTGGCTGAACCATTGGGGTTGGCTGGGTAACGTTCGGTGACTGTGCCGTAGTTATCCACATAGCGCAGACTGACACAGCCAGAGACATCCGACTCCAACAGTGCATCAGCAGTGGCGTACTCGGCACGTCCTTCACCGTGCGCCACAGCAACCGGCATCCGTGAGCCAGCCATGCCTTGTAAGAAAATAGAGGGCGACTCTTGCACTTCCACCATTGCCACCCGCGCATCAAACTGCTCAGACTGGTTGCGCACAAAGCGCGGCCAGAACTCTGCGTCGGGAATCAGCTCGGTCAGGTTAGACAGCATCTGACAGCCATTACACACCCCTAAGGTGAAACTGTCGTCACGCTCAAAGAACCCAGCAAATGCATCCCGTGCACGATTGTGAAACAGGATCGACTTGGCCCAGCCTTCGCCGGCACCCAATACGTCACCGTAGGAGAAACCGCCGCAGGCCACTAGACCTTTAAAGGTGTCTAGATCAATGCGTCCCTCTAAGATATCACTCATATGCACATCAACCGCGGCAAAACCTGCACGGTCAAACGCAGCTGCCATTTCCACATGACCATTGACCCCCTGCTCACGCAGGACGGCAACCCGTGGACGTAAACCTTTCTTGATATAAGGCGCACTAATATCCGCATTGATATCAAAAGTCAGCTTGGCTGATAAACCTGGATCGTCTTGATCCAGCAAGGCTTCGAACTCCTGTTCCGCACACTTAGCATTATCCCGTAAACGCTGAATCTGGTAACTGGTTTCAGTCCAGGTGCGCTGCAGTAAACGGCGCTCGCCAGTAAACACAGTCTGGCCAGCAAGGCTGATTTTAACTGTATCACCGGCCAGCGGACGACCAATTACACTGACACATTCAGCCAATCCGGCATCGGCAAACGCTGCCATCACTGTATCCAGATCACTGTTGAGCACCTGTACCACTGCACCCAACTCTTCATTAAGCAGCGCAGCATTGACTTGCTCAGCATTGATCTTCAGGGCATCAAGATTGATCTCTAAACCACAATGTCCAGCAAATGCCATTTCCAACACTGTCGTCAACACACCACCATCAGAACGGTCGTGGTAGGCCAACAAGCGTTGCTCTGCATTTAAGCTCTGAATGGTAGCAAAGAAAGCTTTTAGATCTTCGGCACTGTCCACATCAGGGGTGGTTTGGCCAATCTGGCTGTACACCTGCGCAAAAATTGACGCGCCTAAACGGTTCTGACCTCGACCTAAGTCAATCAACACTAACGCACTGTCACCTTTATCTAAGCGCAATTGCGGGGTCATTGTTTGACGAATATCTGGCACTGGGGCAAAACCGGTGATCACTAACGACAGTGGCGAAATCACTGCCTTATCAACGCCGTCATCTGCCCAGCTGGTTTTCATCGACATTGAGTCTTTACCCACTGGAATGGTAATGCCCAGCGCAGGACACAACTCCATACCAACAGCGTGCACGGTGTCATACAAACGCGCATCTTCACCGGGGTGGCCAGTCGCCGCCATCCAGTTGGCTGATAGACGGATATCAGAAATCTTATTAATCCGTGCTGCCGCGAGATTAGTCACCGCCTCACCCACTGCCATGCGACCTGAGGCAGGCGCATCTAACACCGCTAAAGGCGTGCGCTCACCCATTGCCATGGCTTCACCGACATAGGCGTCAAAACTGCTAGCCGTAACTGCACAGTCGGCCACAGGCACTTGCCAGGGTCCAACAAACTGATCGCGAGCCACCAGACCCGTTACACTGCGATCACCAATGGTAATCAAGAAGCTTTTGCTGCCCACTGTTGGGTGGCGTAGAACACGATTCACGGTTTCTTTTAGATTGTGCTCGGCCGCGGAAAACCCATCGGTCTTTTCTTCTTCGCGAGTGACAGTGCGGTGCATGCGTGGTGGCTTACCCAGTAAAACATCCAAAGGCATATCCACTGGTTTATTACCAAAATGACTGTCAGTCACTGTCAGTTGCGGTTCAGCAATTGCCTCACCCACCACGGCATAAGGGCAGCGTTCACGCTCGCAAATTGCCGCGAAACGGGCAAAGTTTTCTGGAGTCACCGCCATCACATAACGTTCTTGCGACTCATTACACCAGATCTCTAACGGGCTCATACCGGGCTCATCGTTAGGAATATTACGCAGATTAAAGATCCCGCCACGACCGGCATCATTGACCAATTCAGGGAAAGCGTTGGATAAACCACCAGCGCCCACGTCATGAATAAAGCTAATGGGGTTATCGTCGCCCAACTGCCAGCAACGGTCGATCACTTCTTGGCAGCGACGTTCCATTTCGGGGTTCTCGCGCTGCACTGAAGCAAAGTCTAAATCCTCCGAGGATGCGCCGGTCGCCATGGACGAGGCCGCACCACCACCCAAACCAATTAACATGGCTGGACCGCCCAAAACAATTAACTTACTGCCAACGGCAATATCATCTTTTTGTACATGCTCGGCGCGGATATTACCCAAGCCACCGGCTAGCATGATGGGCTTATGGTAGCCGCGCACTTCTGCACCGCGCGGAGTGTCTATCGCCTGCTCAAAGGTACGGAAGTAACCGGTCACTGCAGGACGACCAAACTCATTATTAAACGCCGCACCACCCAAGGGGCCTTCCAGCATAATATCCAGCGCGTCAACAATACGTTCAGGTTTGCCGTAGGGCACTTCCCATGGCTGAATGTAGCCAGGAATATTCAAGTTAGAAACGGTGAAGCCGGTTAAGCCGGCCTTGGGTTTAGAACCGCGACCGGTGGCACCTTCATCGCGAATCTCACCACCGGAACCAGTGGAGGCGCCCGGGAATGGCGCAATCGCTGTTGGGTGGTTGTGGGTTTCAACTTTCATCAAGATATGAATAGGTTCTTGATGGGCAGCATACTCTCCAGTTTCAGGATCGGGGAAGAAACGCCCGGCGCTAAAGCCCTCAATCACTGAGGCGTTATCTTTATAAGCCGATAAAACCCCTTCACTGTTCATCTGGTAGGTGTTTTTGATCATGGCAAACAAGGATTTTTCTTGTGCCTGGCCATCCACATCCCAGCTGGCGTTAAAGATTTTATGCCGGCAATGCTCAGAGTTCGCCTGAGCAAACATCATCAGCTCAACGTCGTGGGGATTGCGCCCCAATTTGCGGAAGCTTTCATCCAAGTATTCAATTTCATCGTCAGCCAAGGCTAAGCCGAGCTCAACGTTGGCTTGCTCAAGACTTGCAATACCCCCTTGCAACAGATCAATCACTGCCAATGGCCGTGGTTGTGCATGGCTAAATAAAGCCGATGCTTCTTCCATGGCACTGAGCACTAGCTGGGTCATACGGTCATGTAACGCAGTAGCAATCAGCTCAGCCTCAGCTTCGCTATAATCACCTTTGACGTAATACGCCATACCGCGCTCAATGCGCTGTACTTTTTCCAAGCCGCAGTTTTTAGCAATATCAGTTGCTTTACTCGACCAAGGTGAGATAGTGCCAAGACGCGGCACCACTAAAAATAGGCGCCCACCTGGCTCTTGGCTGGGCACACTCGGCCCATACTTGAGCAAGCGGCTAAGAATTTGGCCTTCTTCACTGCTTAATGCAGCTGAGACCTCAACAAAATGTGCAAACTCAGCGTACAAACCGCTGACAGAGGGAATCTTCTGACGCAATTGTTCAAAAAGTTTCTCGTGGCGAAAAGCAGAAAGGGCAGGAGCGCCGCGCAAGATCAGCATCGTCGTGACAGCCTCAGAAAAGTTGTAAGAAATAAGCGGATATTCTAGTGCCCACAGCAATAAATAACCATCCAATTCTGCCTTTTAGGCGTTTACTGGGTTTAGGCAAGGCTAAAAAGTCTGGATAAAGGTGAGATAGTGCGCGGCTTTTCTTTGCTGCAACAGGGCGCACTTGCGTATACTGCGCCCATGTACCGCCTGACGCTTACTCCGATCCGCTGCTTGATTATGATTTATGCAGCCAGCTTGCTCTTGATGCTCAATGGGTGTGGTAAACCACCAACAACCCTCGAGCAAATTCAAGAGGAAGGGGTTCTGCGTGTCATCACTCGCAACAGTCCGTCCACCTATTTCCAAGACCGCAATGGCGAAACCGGATTTGAATATGAGCTGATTAAGCGTTTTGCCGATCAACTGGGCGTTGAGTTGGTTATTGAAACCGCAGACAATATTGATCAATTATTCAACCGCCTCAATGCAGAAAACGGGCCAAACATAGCCGCAGCTGGTTTAATCGCCAACCCGGCGCGCTTAGCTGCTGTGCGCTTTTCCGACCCCTACCTCAACGTCTCATCACAAGTGATTTATAACCAAAAAAACCTGCGCCCAAAGCAAACTCAGGATTTAGTTGGTAAAAATTTATTAGTGCTTAAGGGCAGTATTCATCAGGACGACCTCAAGTCTCTGCAAAACGATCACCCAGAGCTGAGCTTTGACATCTCTGATCAAGTGGAAAGTGTCGACTTACTGCGTATGGTTGACGAGCAGCAAATAGAGCTGACTCTGGTCAACTCCAATCTGGTCGCCATGAATCAAGTGTATTTTCCAAATATTCAAGTGGCTTTCACCTTACAAGACAATCATCAGCAAAGCTGGGCCATTGCTGCTGGCAGTGATGTCAGTTTACTCAATGAGATCAACCGATTTCTGGCTAACGCTAAACAATCTGGACTTATCCAGCAACTCACTGAACGCTATTACGGTCACGTTGACACCCTTGGCTATGTGGGGGCCAATGCCTTTGCCCAGCATTTACAAAAACGTCTACCCAGCTATGAAGCCACATTCCGCGATGCTGCTAAAACACACGGTATAGATTGGCGTCTGCTCGCAGCTATGGGTTACCAAGAGTCACACTGGTTAGCCACTGCCACCTCTAAAACCGGTGTACGCGGTTTAATGATGCTGACCAATCGCACCGCAAAAGCCATGGGCGTCAGTAACCGACTTGACCCTAAGCAAAGCATCCAAGGTGGCGCGCGCTATATCGCCAAGCTTATCAAACAGCTGCCAGAAAGCATTAACGAGGCGGACCGCATCTGGTTTGCCCTCGCCTCTTACAATGTAGGCATGGGGCATCTGGAAGATGCGCGCAAACTCACTGCTGCAGAAGGACTGGATCCAAATAAATGGTTGGATGTAAAAAGCATTTTGCCGCGTTTAGCGCAGAAACAGTGGTACAGCAAAACCCGTTACGGCTATGCCCGTGGCGGTGAACCCGTGCACTTTGTCAATAATATTCGCCGTTATTACGATATTTTAACCTGGCTCACTCTCCCGCAAGTGGAAGGCACCGGCATTGCCAGTGGCAGCACCCACGTGCCTGGAATTAAGCCTAGCACTGAGAGTGTCAGCGATCCTGAGGTGATTGTTGAGTAAAACCCTATTAACTGAGTAAAAGGCTTTAGCGCCGCGCTCGGAAAAAGTCTTTTAGCATCTGCGCTGATTCTGCTGCCAAGACGCCAGCCTTGATATCGACTCGATGATTTAAAAAAGACTGGGAAAAAAAGCACCCTTGACTGGCGACTGCACCGGCGCGCGGCTCATGGGCAGCAAACACCACACGGGCAATACGCGCATGCACAATTAAACCCGCACACATATGGCAAGGCTCCAATGTGACATACAGTGTTGTTGCCGGTAAACGATAGTTATGCAGCTGAGCCGCAGCAGCTCGAATCGCCTGCACTTCGGCATGTGCGCTGGGATCATTTAAACTGATTGGGCTGTTAAAACCGCGGCCAATAATTTCACCATCTTGCACTAATACAGCCCCCACTGGCACTTCACCTAAAGCTGCGCCCTGTTCGGCTAAACGCAATGCTTCGCGCATAAAGTGCTGGTCTTGCTGATCTAAATCTTTCTGCTTTTGCATAATACTTCTTCAGGAGCCAATCAATAAGAGGCAGGCATTTTAAGCATTATGCGCTACAAAGATACTTTTTAACTCACCCCAAGCTCTTGCATAACCGCTTAATCGGCAGCTGAGCATGAGCAGCAGTCCACGCTCATAGAATGAAACTCAGCATTACGGATCAGCAGATACAAATCATCAGCAGCTTAATAACGTAGAATAAAACGCTCACGATCAAACGCTTAACCTATAACAATAAGCGCCTTTAGCTGTTTAAAGTCAGGTCTTTCACTGTCTCAGTCGTGCCATTGGCTTGCACGCTCTTAATGCCGTTATCACACGCCCCTTGTGATGAATACATCTGGCTGGTACCAATAACCTGATAGTTTGCTGCTTTTAAATTAAAATACGGCTTATTATTTTTAGATATCTTACGCTCAAACCGCTCATCTAAAGTGCTATTGGCTTGCACTGAAGCGATTCCATTTTGCGCTGAAACTTTCTGTGTATATAACTCACTGGTGAGAATAACTTCAGCATTACCCGCTTTTAATACAAAGTAAAACTGACCATCGCTGCTATGACTTAACTCAAACCACCCTGCCATTTAAAACTCCCAACTGTTTAATCAGTTTTAAATTATATCGTTTATATTCTGTACTTCTAATGTACGCTATCTGCACAAACAGTTTTCCATACGTTTAAAGCAACAATCTTAATCTCAATTAAAAGCATACCCTCTAAACTATGCAGCTCTAGACTAAAACGGCGAACCCTATATTTATGGGTTCGCCGTTTTTAACTCAGTGACTGACTGCTGTGCTGCTAATAACTCAGCAACCTCTAAATTAACCTCAGCAAGCTCTAGGGCTGCTGACAAGTTTGAGCAAATACTAGGGCTGTATTTAAGCTGGCGTCGACTCAAGTATCATATCCGCAGCTTTTTCCGCGATCATAATAATAGTGGCGCTAGGGTCACCGGTGGTAATTCTAGGCATAACGGCCCCATCAACCACCCGCAGCCCTGCAACGCCATGCACCTGTAATTTATCGTTAACCACTGCAAGTTCGTCGTTACCCATTTTACAGGTGCCGACTGCCTCATAGTTGACGCTGCAGGTATTGCGAAAATACTCATCCAGATCAGCATCGCTGGTAAGCTCAGCCCCCGGTAGATACTCACGGCCACGGTAGCGCTTGTATGCCGGCTGATCAAAGATGCCCCGGGCGATTCTAATACCGCGGCGCAGCACCTCACGATCACGCTCATGGGACAAATAGTTGGCATCAATAATGGGTGTATCCATGGGGTCAGCTGAGCGCAAACGTAATTGCCCACGGCTTTCTGGTCGCGTTAAAATAACCAGATTGCTCACCCCATGTTCTTTAGCTGGCTCACCATTACCTGTGAGAATTGGTACTAAATAATACTTAAGATCCAGCTCATCATGCCCTGGAGCGCCAGAGCGCAGATAAGCAGTTGCTTCAATGCTGTTGCTGGCCAAAGGGCCACCGCGAGTCAGCAGGTAGCGAATACCCGCTGTGGCTTTGGCGACATTGCTGCTAACCAGTTTGTAGTCAGTTACCGGCAAGGGACAGGTCATCTGTACTGAGGTACCAATATGATCGTGGAGGTTCTGCCCCACGCCCTTTAGATCAACCAGCGGCTCGATGCCAACCGAACGCAGATGTTCTGCGTCACCAATGCCAGATAACATCAACAACTGCGGCGACTGGAAAGTTCCACCACTGGAAATAACTTCGCGGGCGGCATAGGCCTGCTTGCTCTCGCCGGACTGCTGGTACTCAACTCCAATCACGCGCAGCCCATCCAAGAGCAGCTTTGTTGCATAGGCACCAGTCTCAATCTGCAGATTGCTTCGCCCTCGAATAGGCTTTAAATAGGCCACAGCAGTACTGATTCGTCGTCCACCTTTAATGGTGCTATCCGACGGACCAAAACCTTCCGGCTTGGCACCATTGTGATCATCGCTGTAGGGAAAGCCGGCCTGCTGCGCCGCTTCTAACCAGGCCAATTGTGCCGGATTTTTGACCTTAGACTGGCTTACTGACTGCGGACCGTCGCCCCCATGAAACTCAGACTCGCCGTATTCATAGCTTTCAGAGCGCTTAAAATAGGGCAGCACATCGGCATAGGACCAACCTGAATTACCCAGACTAGCCCATAAATCAAAAATCTCCGGCGCGCCACGACTGTAACACATGCCATTGATCGAGCTGCTGCCACCCAATACCTTACCGCGCATGTCATGCAGCACTCGGTTGTTCAAATGTTTCTGCGGTGCTGTTTGATAATTCCAACTGTTTTTTCCGCTTTGCAACAATACAAAAAAACCTGCAGGCATATGAATCATCGGACTCTTATCTGGACCACCCGCCTCAAGCAATAGCACCTTGTGCTGCGGATTTGCAGACAGCCGGTTCGCCAGCACACAGCCCGCCGAACCAGCCCCGATCACAATAAAATCATACTCATCACGATTTGCCATAATTATTCTTATTTGCCTCGAATCAATTTGTCACCCTCGTCAAAATAACGCTGGTTGCCGCTGTAGAGCCATCCATGAGCGACTCGCAAAGTCGACTCATTACTGTAACTCTGTCAGTTAAAAGACACCTACTGAGCCTTCTAGAAACCGGTGGTTCTTGCTCAAAGCAAACAAACCTTAAGCTTGCCCTTAGCTACTGGCATTACCGCTCTCGCAAGCCCTTATGCCAGCCGTGCGAAGATAGGCTCAGCACGTCATACCCATACTCCAACACTCACATTATCAGTTACTTAGAGCAATAAACAACACTCTTTAACTGCTAATTAATAATTAAAAATACTAGTGGAAAACAGCTCCAAACTCTGATCATCAACCTTGTTCGAAACAACACAGTTAGAATTAAATCCTATTATTAAGCTATATCTAACTTTTCAACTGCCGACCCGGTGAAGTATTAGCGGAAAACATTTTCCACGCATATTTTAGTTGTTGATTGCTACACCTTATTGCAGACAACACTCCAGCAAAATATTATCTCTGGCCCTGTTTCCATATAAGGGTAATTGCATTGAAATGGGCGCTCTAACCAACCCTACCGAATGTGCCAAACTGAAGCCCCAGCTCAAATATGCTATACCTTGCTATACCTCGCCATACATTCTTGGCTGTTTAATGAATTTGAGTCGCTCAGTACTATCTCTATTAGACAGCCTAAATTTAGGAGCTAATTATGACAATGCTAAAGAAATGAGTGTTGTCTGTTTTTTGGTGTGGTGCTGGTGTTAATGCCGATGCAAACCCATGGTTTGAACGCGCTGCCCAGAAACCTCTACCCAGATGGCACTGCTTTAATCAACACCTTACTGCAAGTGTCGGGCTCAATAGGAACAGCACTGGCGATCACCATAATGTCTACTGCGCAAAATAGTTACTTGAGCACAGTTGCTGATCCCACAGATCCAACTGTAGCCAGCACCTCGCTAACCGCAGGTATACAAACGGCGTTTATTTTGGGAATTGTGCTGGCGATGAGCGGGTTGATTCTGTCGTTTTTTATAAAACCATCAAGATAATTTTTAAAGCAACAGTAATAAAACGTCCGCTCTGATTTAAGAGCGGAGGTTTTTATCACTGGCCAAGTATGGCCGTCTAGTTATAGCAGGTCACATTTTGAGGCAGGAAGGATGTCAAAGTTTGATGATATTCCTTAGGTCAAGCTTGCCAGATAGTCCTTAATAGAGAACAAAAAAGGCCCATGAAATTCATGAGCCTTTTTTTTAACTGCCGATCAGCACCAAACAGTGCTTAACGTGGAATCATTCCCACTCAATAGTCGCTGGTGGTTTGCTAGATACATCATAGACCACCCGGGAAATGCCTTCGATTTCATTGATAATGCGGCTTGATACCGTCTCCAGCAAGTCATAGGGCAAGTGCGCCCAACGGGCGGTCATAAAGTCAATGGTTTCCACTGCACGCAAGGACACCACCCATGCATAACGACGCGCATCCCCTACCACACCGACAGATTTAACCGGTAAGAATACGGTAAAGGCCTGACTGGTTTTATCGTACCAACCGGCTTTACGCAGTTCTTCGATAAAAATATGATCGGCTTGACGCAATAAGTCGGCATATTCTTTGGTCACTTCACCAAGGATACGCACACCTAAACCAGGCCCTGGGAATGGGTGACGGTAGACCATGTCGTGGGGTAGACCCAACTCCACACCGAGCTTACGCACTTCGTCTTTAAACAGCTCGCGCAGTGGCTCAACCAGTTCCATTTTCATATCTTCTGGCAAGCCACCCACGTTGTGGTGCGACTTAATCATCGTCGCTTTACCGCCTTTCACCGCAGCAGACTCGATCACGTCAGGGTAAATAGTACCCTGCGCCAGAAAATCTATGCCTTCCAGTTTAGTGGACTCTTCATCAAAAACTTCAATAAAGGTGCGGCCAATGATCTTACGTTTCGCCTCTGGATCAGACTCGCCTTTAAGCAAATCTAAGAAACGCTGTTCTGCATCCACACGAATCACTTTGACGCCCATGTTGTCAGCGAACATACGCATCACTTGGTCGCCTTCATGTAAGCGCAGCAAACCATGATCAACAAACACGCAAGTTAGCTGATTACCAATGGCTTTATGCAATAAAGCGGCAACCACCGATGAATCCACTCCGCCAGACAAGCCGAGCAAGACTTTACGGTCGCCCACTTGCGCACGCACTTTGGCAATGGCGTCATCAACAATATTGGCTGGTGTCCACAGCGCTGCACAGCCACAAATATCCACTACAAAACGGCTCAGAATTTCTAAACCTTGACTTGTGTGAGTGGTTTCCGGATGGAACTGGACGCCGTAGTAATTGCGTGAAGCATCTTCCATCCCAGCAATTGGGCAACTGCTGGTGCTGGCAATAGTGGTAAAACCGGCTGGCACAGCAGTGACCTTATCGCCATGGCTCATCCACACATCCAGACCTTCTGCGGAGGCTGCTGTGGCGGCATCACGCAAGCCATTCAATAACAGACTATCGGCAACCACATCAACGCGAGCGGCACCAAATTCGCGGATATTGGAACCTTCAACTTGACCACCCAACTGCTGGGCCATGGTTTGCATGCCATAGCACACGCCAAGCACAGGAATGTTCAAATCAAAAACAAACTGCGGGGCGCGTGGACTGTTATCGCCCTGCACCGACTCAGGACCGCCAGACAAGATAATGCCGCGCGGATTGAATTCACGAATCAGCTCTTCATCAACATCAAAGGGATGGATTTCGCAGAACACACCAATGCCGCGAATACGACGGGCAATCAACTGGGTGTACTGTGAGCCGAAATCTAAAACTAAAATACGGTGGGCATGAATATCTTGGGCAGCCATGGGATAAGTCTCAATAACAAGTTATTAACGTATGAAAGGACAAACCGCCTGAATACGGCGGTTTGTCTAACGAATATGAGTACAGCTTAGCTGACTCGATAGTTCGGTGCTTCTTTGGTGATTTGTACATCATGTACATGGGATTCAGCCATTCCAGCGCCAGTAATACGCACAAACTCAGGCTTGCTGCGCATTTCTTCAATCGACGCACAACCGGTGTAGCCCATTGACGCGCGCAAGCCACCCATCAACTGATGAATAATGGCAGACATTGCACCTTTATAAGGGACGCGACCTTCAATGCCCTCAGGCACTAACTTCTCAGCACCGCCTGTGGTGTCTTGAAAGTAACGATCCGATGAACCCTGAGCCTGCGCCATAGCGCCCATCGAACCCATACCACGGTACGATTTATAGGAGCGTCCCTGGAACAGTTCAATTTCACCCGGCGACTCTTCAGTACCGGCAAACATGGAGCCCATCATCACCGCATCAGCGCCAGCCACAATGGCTTTGGATAAGTCGCCAGAGAAGCGAATGCCGCCATCAGCAATCATCGGCACGCCAGTGCCTTCTAAAGCCGTAGAGACATTAGCAATAGCAGAAATCTGTGGCACACCCACACCTGCAACAATGCGCGTGGTGCAAATCGAACCTGGACCAATGCCCACTTTAACTGCGTCAGCGCCTGCTTCGACTAAAGCGAGCGCAGCTTCACCGGTGGCAATATTACCGCCAATCACCTGTACTTGTGGGAAGTTCTCTTTTACCCAACGTACACGTTCTAGAACACCCTTAGAGTGGCCATGGGCAGTATCCACCACCACCACATCAATACCTGCCGCAGCTAATGCGGTGACTCGCTCTTCAGTGTCAGCGCCAGTACCAACCGCAGCACCGACACGTAAACGACCTTGATCGTCTTTGGAAGCCAGCGGGTAGCTTTTGGCTTTTTCAATATCGCGGAAGGTCACCATGCCGCGCAACTGGAACTTATCATTGACCACCAGCATTTTTTCAATACGGTGCTCATACAGTTTGGTTTTGATTTCTTCCAGCCCTGTGCCTTCTGGCACAGTGATCAACTGATCTTTAGGCGTCATAATCGCAGCGACAGTATCACCTGCATTGGGTGTATAGCGCAGATCACGGCCAGTCACAATGCCCACTAACTGTTTGTCAGAATCCAGTACCGGAAAGCCTGAAAAGCCGAGTTCATCGGCCTGCTTCAACAGGTTAAAGATTTTCATGTCTGGAGTGACAGTGACAGGATCATGCACAATGGCAGTTTCGAAACGCTTTACTTTGCGCACTTCTGCCGCTTGCTGTTCGACTGTCATATTTTTATGGATGATACCGATGCCGCCTTCTTGTGCCATCGCAATGGCCAAACGGGCTTCAGTAACGGTATCCATTGCTGCAGAAAGCAATGGAATATTAAGTTCAATACCCCGTGTAAGACGGGTTTTTAAGCTCACATCCTTGGGTAATACCTCGGAGTAACCGGGGATTAATAATACATCATCAAAGGTTAGAGCTTCTTGGCTGATACGCAGCATATGTTCACGCTCCCGTACGGGAAAAATGGAAGCGCGGTATTATACCGCGCAAGGTTGGGCTTCTCAATGGCTAAAACGTAAACAGTATAACAGCACTTATTAAGCAGGTTGATCACTCGATGTCTTTACGTTTGTAAGGAAACACATCAATCACCTTGCCTTCTCTAATTGCTTCCTGCAGACCTTGCCAGTATTCAGCGGTAAATAAGTCCGCATGTATTTTTTTAAACTCTTTGCGTAATTTCGCATCGGTAAACAAAAAACGTGGAAACTCTTCTGGGAATACATCATGCGGGCCCACCGAGTACCAAGGCTCAGCTGACATTTCATCTTCTGGATAGCGCGGCTCAGGAATTTTACGGAAGTTCACCTCAGTTAAATAACTGATTTCATCGTAATCATAAAACACTACACGGCCATGACGGGTCACGCCAAAGTTTTTCAAGAGCATATCGCCAGGGAAAATATTGGCCGCAGCAAGCTGTTTAATAGCTAGGCCATAATCCTCCAGCGCATCGGTGACCTGTTGTTCGTTGGCTGTTTCTAAGTAGATATTCAACGGGGTCATACGACGCTCGGTCCAGCAATGTCGAATTAACACCTCATCACCCTGCACCTCAACAGTGTCGGCGGCAACTTCAAGCAACTCACGTAAACATTCAGCTTCAAACTTTGCCAGCGGGAAACGCAGGTCAGAAAACTCTTGGGTATCTGCCAGACGTCCCACTCGATCGACATATTTAACCATGCGGTAGCGGTCAATCACAGTGGCCCGATCAACTGTTTTAGAAGGCGAGAAACGGTCTTTAATAATTTTAAATACGGTATTAAAACCCGACAAGGTGAACACAGTCATCACCATGCCACGCACCCCTGCGGCCATCACAAACTGATCATCAGTGGTTTTTAAATGTTCAATCAAAGCGCGGTAAAACTCTGTCTTACCTTGCTTATAAAACCCAATCGAGGTGTACAGCTCTGACAGATGCTTACCCGGTAAAATACGCTGGAGAAACTTGATGAACTCTGCCGGATAAGCGACACGTACCATAAAGTACGAACGGGTAAAGGAAAAAATAATAGACACTTCAGCTTCGTCGGTAATCGCTGTATCCATGCGGATACCCAAGCCTTCACGATTGAGTATAGGGATCACCAGCGGCCACTGCTCATCAAGGGTAAAGACACGACCGACTAAATAAGCACCTTTATTGCGATACAGACGCGAGCTGTATAACTCAATCTGTAACTCAGGATCTTTGCACACCCAGTCCGGCAAGCTGGCCCGCAATTGTTTTTCAAGGCGACACAGATCACGCTCTTGATCTTCGTAAGGCACCGCAAACTTATAATCTTCACTGATTTGTCGCAAAGTGCTGGTTAAATCAGCGTTGGGTCGATACGTACGAATTTGCATCGGTGCATCATGCTCACTCAGCCCTGCTCGCGTGCTGTGTACAAACATACACTCATCGGTGATTAAGTCATGGCTGTACAGGCTGTTAAAAATCGAGTTGAACCAGGTTTCAGATAATTCATCATCAAGCCGTAAATCAATTTGGCCAATATAGGATTTTTTAATTAGCGGCCAACATTCAATATTCAGCAGCACGTCTTCACCGTGCTCCTTGAGCAGTGCATCACGAGTCAGCTCGACACGGATTTTATACAGTTGGATACGCGCTGCTGAGGCATTTTGTATCTCTTGCCATTGGGCCTTTTCAAAGCGTTCACGGCCTAAGTTAGTGATTTCACGAAACTGCTCTCGATAGTGATCAAAACCATCTAAAATTTGTCGCGCTATAACAACAGACGGGCAATTTATAGCCATTAATACACTCCTTCAATGGACCTACAGCAAACTCAATGGACTTACAGAAAAACTGGCAAACATCTGCTGACAAGCTGCCGCTCAGATGTTGATCACTTTACTGAGCGAGTTCTTTCTCAGTAAATAAACCATCAAATAGCATACTCGACAAATAACGTTCACCTGAGTCAGGCAAAATCACCACTAGGGTTTTCCCCTGCATACTGGGCTGCTCAGCTAAACGAACCGCTGCGGCCATCGCTGCCCCACATGATATACCGCTTAATATACCTTCTTCCCGCATCAAACGCAGTGCCATCTCTTTGGCTTCTTCATCGCTGACCTGCTCAACCTGATCAAGCATAGCTAAATCGAGATTTTTTGGCACAAAACCTGCACCAATACCTTGAATTTTATGTGGCGAGGGTGCTGCAGCTTGCCCTGCCAGTACTTGGCTAATCACCGGCGAACTGCTGGGCTCAACCCCCACAGATAAAATCGGCTTGCCGCAGGTATTTTTAATATAGCGAGAAATACCGGTAAGGGTACCGCCAGTGCCAACCCCGCTGATCAACACATCAATCGCACCATCGGTATCACGCCAAATTTCTGGGCCTGTGGTCTTTTCATGCACATCAGGATTAGCGGGGTTATCAAACTGCTGCAACACCAAATATTTCTCTGGATCACTGGCAGCAATTTCATGGGCCTTATCAATGGCACCTTGCATACCTTTGGCTGGCTCAGTTAAGACCAGCTCAGCGCCCAGCGCCTTAAGAATCTTGCGACGCTCAATGCTCATTGAGGACGGCATGGTTAAAATCAGTTTATAACCACGAGCAGCAGCGACAAAAGCCAAGCCAATACCAGTATTTCCTGATGTTGGCTCAACCATGGTGACACCCGGCTTAAGCGCACCAGACGCTTCAGCAGCCTGCACCATGCTCACCCCTATACGGCACTTTACCGAACCGGCAGGGTTGCGCGACTCAATTTTAGCTAGGATAGTCACGCCTTTTGGCGCCAAGCGGTTGATCTGCACTAAAGGTGTATTCCCAACACTTTGTGCATTGTCGACATAAATTCGGGTCATTGATAATTCCTCAATTCATTACATATATTAATCTGAGCCTAAAGCCACGCGCCTCGAGCGTCCAGTCTGTTTTCAACAAACTACTGCACATAAAATGACTGAGACAACCCCTACGTTCACATTTGCAAAATGGGCAAGGTATAGTAAGCAGTATTTAGCATCATTCACTTATTCTACTTAAAAACAATAACACGCAAGTCTTGCTGAGGTTTTATATGAAGTTTTCTGGTACTCAATCCTATGTTGCAACAGATGATCTTAAGTTGGCGGTTAACGCTGCCATTACTTTAGAGCGCCCTCTATTAGTAAAAGGTGAGCCTGGCACAGGTAAAACCATGTTAGCGGAACAACTGGCGGAATCCTTCGGCGTTAAACTGATCACTTGGCACATTAAGTCCACCACTAAAGCACACCAAGGGTTGTATGAGTACGATGCAGTCAGTCGTTTACGTGATTCACAGCTGAACTCAGAACGCGTGCATGATGTGCGCAATTACATTAATAAAGGCAAGCTGTGGGAAGCCTTTGAAGCAGAAGAGCGCGTGATTTTGCTGATTGATGAAATTGATAAAGCCGACATTGAGTTCCCCAACGACTTGCTGCAAGAAATCGACAAAATGGAGTTCTACGTCTACGAGACCGATGAAACCATTAAGGCAAAACACCGCCCGATTATTATTATCACCTCCAATAACGAAAAAGAACTGCCGGATGCTTTCTTGCGCCGCTGCTTCTTTCACTATATTGCTTTCCCTGACCGCAATACCTTGCAGAAAATTGTCGATGTGCATTACCCCAATATCAGCCAATCGCTGGTCAGCGAAGCGCTGGATGTGTTTTTTGACGTGCGACAAATCCCAGGACTGAAGAAAAAACCCTCCACCAGTGAGCTGGTTGATTGGATCAAGCTGTTGATGGCCGACAATATTGGCGAAAAAATTCTACGTGAGCGTGATGTGACCAAAGCCATTCCTCCTCTGGCCGGCGCATTAATTAAAAACGAGCAAGATGTCATGCTACTGGAGCGCTTAGCATTTATGAGTCGCCGCAAACGCTAAATCCATGTGCTGCGCGGGCTTGCTTAAATTACCTAGGCAGACCCGCTGCACCTTTTACTTAAGAGGTCTGTAGCCATGCTGCTGAATTTATTTAATGAAATGCGCGCCGCTAAAGTGCCGGTCTCGGTGCGTGAACTCTTAGACTTAATCAATGCGCTTAAACACAATGTGGTGTTTGCCGACATGGATGAGTTCTATTACTTATCGCGAGCGATTCTGGTTAAAGATGAGCGCCACTACGATAAGTTTGACCGTGCTTTTGCTGCCTACTTTGAAGGCATTGAAAACCTTGACCAACATATTGAAGCGTTAATTCCGGATGAGTGGTTACGCCGTGAGTTTGAGCGCTCGCTGAGCGAAGAAGAACGGGCCAAAGTCGAATCCTTAGGCGGTCTTGATAAGTTAATCGAAGAATTTAAGAAACGTCTAGAAGAGCAAAAAGGTAAACACCAAGGCGGCAACAAGTGGATAGGTACTGGTGGCACCAGCCCTTTTGGCTCTGGCGGCTATAACCCCGAAGGGATTCGCATTGGCAATGAAGGCGAACGTCAAGGTCGTGCGGTTAAGGTTTGGGAGCAGCGCGAATACAAAGATCTTGATGATCAGGTGGAAATTGGCACCCGTAATATTAAGGTGGCTCTACGTCGTTTGCGTAAATTTGCTCGCCAAGGCGCTGAGAGTGAGTTTGATCTAGAGGCCACCATTGACCATACCGCCCGTGATGCTGGGCTGCTGAATATTCAAATGCGTCCTGAGCGTCGTAATACGGTCAAATTGCTGATTTTATTTGATATTGGCGGCTCAATGGATGCTCATATCAAAACCAGTGAAGAGCTGTTTTCCGCTTGTAAGTCTGAATTTAAACATCTGGAATATTATTATTTCCATAACTTTATTTATGAAGGCGTATGGAAAAACAACGCCCGTCGTCACAATGAGCGCATTCCCACCCAGGATATTCTGCATAAATACGGTGAGGACTATAAAGTGATTTTTGTCGGTGACGCTTCCATGTCACCCTACGAGATCTCCCACGCCGGCGGCAGCGTTGAGCACTGGAATGAGGAGCCGGGCTATATCTGGATGCAGCGCTTTAAACAGAAGTTTAAAAAGATTATCTGGCTTAATCCCTACCCACAACACACTTGGGACTACACCCATTCTATTTCCATGATTCGTGAGCTGGTCGAGGATCAGATGTACCCCATGACCATTGCAGGACTTGAGCAAGGCATGAGCTACTTAGCTAAATAATTCATGTACCAACAGACTCACCTGCAATACTTTTCTCAGGCATTCACAGTGCGCTACTCATGAACTGCTAAAGACTTACCAGCAACACCAATGTTCAAGACCCAGCGCGCTGGTATCACGGCAAGCGTAGCCATGGATGGCGCAGCGCCCGAATCGGGTCAGGAAGACCCGTTGAG
>CAJDVK010000023.1_pt1 | contig 31976 bp, 33 predicted proteins | sample 7391401 | NCBI WGS metagenome assembly CAJDVK01 (sample SAMEA7055696, study PRJEB34461) | soil metagenome | biome: terrestrial ecosystem; feature: Peninsula; material: soil | place: Antarctica | collected 2016
ATTCAATTGGCGCGCCTCCTGCAAGCAAAGGCAGCGCGAGTACGGCGAGTAACAAGACACGGGTGAAGAATGACTTCAGTGATTGCCGTGCAATCGAGCGCAGGAAACTATGCATGGTTGCGACTCCTCTTGGGCGAATTTATTCGCGGTGTTTGTTGCATCACCGGGAGCCTTTGTATAATGAAAAACTATCGCACTTCGACGTGTCAATGCAAGATAATCTCTGAGCGCACGGTCAAATTCACCAGTGCTGGCAATTGCTGACTGAAGTTGCTGTCGAAATTTGTCGGGGATGGTTGTTCTATCGATTCCTCGGCGAGCTGCCACGTGATCAAAGGCGCTTAGTCGAAGCTCCTGGAAGTCGTGTTCCGGCATAGACTTTGAATATTTACTCTTTAGGAAACTGATGACTTCTAGTATGTCCTCTATTCGTACACTCATTTGCTACTCCGATTTAATCGCCTAATGCTCCGCTAATGTGCGCTGTCTGCAGTGCCACCTTTGCGCATTTTGTTAGCAGTGCGCACAAAAACCACTGAGCATTCACATGAGCAAACTGAAAAAATCAAAACTTACACGACTATGGTTTTAACTCTAAATCAAAAATACTGTCGCCATGACATATATATATCTTTTTTGATCTATGCGACAAGCTGCGGTTGTCCACGCCTATGTCATGCAAAAATATCACTCCAGAATTAAGGCACACCTACCCCGACCCACTGGATTGGTTCGCTAGAGTTCTTCAAAGCGAACCGCCTTTTAATCAACTTTCCATATGGATCGAAAAGTAAAAGTTCCGCTGGACTTGCACTTAATCGTTACGGACCCTGAGCAGACTTGGCAGTAGTCCATACCAGCTACCAATCAACATCCAGACATCTAAGCATCCGCTAAACTTTGCGCCCCCATTACTGCCAAATATAACTACGCAATCGTCGTCGAATCCATTTTCACATCACGCAGAGGGCTCAGTACTTCAGCTATGTCAAAGCAACCTTGGCGGCCATGGATGGTGGAAATACAGTTTTTGCAGGAGCAAAAACCTGCCCAGCCAAGCAGGGACTTTCGTCGACTGGAGCATTATTAAGCAAGAACATAGTCTTTAGTTGTCTGGCTGGCTCAAGCAATTAGTTTTTGCTTGGGACGGATTATTTGTTTCAGAAACTGGACAGCTTCATTGCATGACCCTACTCTCAGTAGGTGGGTGATGAACGAGCGCCTCGAAACAATCCAGAGTGAATTCGCATATATCAGTGTAAAAACACATACATTGATTCAGCGTTTTCGAGCGCCGCCACAAGTAACATAAAGGCAGTCTGTACATCGCGCTAAAAACTAAAGGACGCCAAAAAATGACCGACAAGCCAGACGCAAGTGAAAAAAGTAGAAGAAGCCGGGTCCGCGATTCTGCGCGGGAAGTGCTTAGAAAAGCATCCAAACCCGGGCCCGGCCTCGTCCATCCGGCCCTTATTCCCGGCATCGGTATCGAGCGAACACACTTTGTTTTCGGCACAAACCCCGCCGTCTTCGCCGTTTCCGGAATATTGATTATTGCTGTCATTGCTTGGGCCATTGTTGCACCAAATAGCATCTCGGTGTCTGGCGGTGCTGCTTTGTCTTGGGTAACCAGCCGGTTTGGCTGGCTGTACGGTGTTCTTGCTCTGGCAATATTCTCTTTTATGATTGTGCTTGGCTATGGCCGTACAGGCGGTGTGCGGCTGGGCGCAGATGATGAACAACCCGAGTTTTCGACATTTTCCTGGGTCGCTATGCTGTTCTCAGCTGGAATGGGCATCGGTCTGCTGTTCTACGGCCCATATGAGCCGCTCACCTATTATGCCAACCCACCCTCCGGCTTTGGCGTTGAACCACTTACCGTCAAAGCTGCAGAAACAGCACTTGCGCAGACCGCTCTGCACTGGGGACCGATTGCCTGGTCGTTTTACGCTCTAGTTGGCGGGATGATCGCCTACAACGCTTATCGACGTGGCCGCCCAGCGCTGATCTCAGCAATGCTGGAGCCCATCTTCGGCAAATACACCCGCGGAGCGATAGGCGCTGCGTTCGATATTTTCGCCATTATAGTGACACTCTTCGGCACCGCGATCTCTCTGGGAATCGGAGCCTTGCAGATCGGCAAAGGTATGGAAATAGTCACCGGCGCTGGTCCCTTTGGCAAAACCTTCATTGTTAGCGCCATGCTTTTATTGACTGCTGCATTTATTATTTCCGCAGTCTCAGGTGTAAAACGCGGCATTCGTCTTTTATCCAATGCGAATATGATAGCTGCGGGGGGCTTAGCGATATTTGTACTTATTGCTGGTCCGACGCTGTTTCTGCTCAACTTTTACCCAGCATCGATCCTGTCCTTTTTTCAGAATCTTGGCACCATGCTGATCCGCAACCCCAATCAGGGCGAAGCCGCAGCAAGCTTTATGGCCAGCTGGACCACCTACTATTGGGCTTGGTGGATTTCTTGGGCACCCTTCGTCGGCATGTTCATCGCCAAGATTTCCCGTGGACGGACGCTGCGCGAATTCGTCACCGTGGTTGTTATTATTCCGTCACTGGTTTGCATCACTTGGTTTGTGATCTTTGGTGGCACAGCCATACATATGGACATGAATGGTCTCGGCTTAAGCGATCCCGGTAACTCACCCCAGTCGATGTTGTTCAGCGTGTTGGGTAATTTACCCTTTGCGACGATAACGCCAATCATTGCCATGCTCTCAATCCTGATCTTTTTCGTGACCTCAGCCGACTCTGCTTCCATTGTTATGAGCTCGTTGACCCAAAAAGGGATGCCCGAACCCTCAGCGTCGATAACCATAACCTGGGGTCTTCTACTTAGCTTGACGGCGATTTCGCTACTGCTGGCCGGGGGAGAGAATGCACTATCCGGACTGCAATCGATTATGGTGGTGTCCTCATTGCCCTTTTCCTTTGTGGTCATGGCCATGATGGTCTCTTGGGCCAAGGATTTACGCACCGACCCCTATATGTTGCGCGGTCGCTATGCCGATGCGGCTATCGCACAGGGGATCCGGCTGGGTATTTCAGAACACGGTGATGATTTTGTCTTTGGCACCAGCGAGGTGGCTGCTGACGAAGGCGCAGGTGGTGGGATCGACAGCACCGATCCAAAGCTGACTGCTTGGTATATTGATATTGCTGAAGAAGGTGAAGTGGTGAGTGCCGAAGACGTGCGCCGCACTCTGACGCCCGGACGCATCCAGCCCAAAGGACCGCCACGACCAGACCTCACCGCTTCTGGTGATGAGGTAACTGCTACCCGTGCTCGCAAGCGACCTGCTAAAAAGGATGCGGAATAATGAAGTCGGCGGAAACCAATGCTCTCGATCGAAGAAGATGATCGAATTTTCCGCTGAGCAACTATGAGGATTTGGGTTCGACTAATGACCTGACACCAAAGCGGTGCCAGGTCCCGTATGATTCACAACACTCTTGTAAAATTAATCTGGATTCTTTTCTTGTCGCTCTTGCATTGTTGCAATAGGCGTTTGCTAGTGAAGCGCCTTTTGCGGAATGTAATGTTTATACAGCCAGCAGCAGCGTTTCAAAGTGTATGCAATCTCAACGACCCTAAACAGGAGCATTACTCAGCACTGCAATTTAACTGCTCATTTTACTCACGACCAAAATTAGCTTCATAGGCTTCTATAAAAGCGTTGCGCAATATAGAGGTAAATGCTTGCCAAGCACTGACGTTTTTTTGGTCTAAGCTGCCGCTAATTTCAATTTGTGCAGCAATTCTATCTTTCGGCTGGTTACGGAAAATTCGGCCAAAAGCACCAACAACGGCTTGCCAAGCAGCACTAAAAGCACCTTGCTCCAAATCCTGCTGCAGATCAAAAATAACAACATTATCCAGCACGGGTTTAGCATAACCCGTCAACTGTCCGCCCTGCGCTTTCAGCTCCATAATAAAGTCACCTGTACCCGACTTAAAATTAAAACGTCCATAAGCTTCAGTCAGATCATTGATATGCTGCAAGGGGATATCAGTGATTTTTACACTGATCACAAAGTCACGAAAATCCCCCAAAGGATCCAGCTTTCCCTGTACTTTTGCCTGTGTATGCTCAAATAGCAGCCCTTCAAGATTGAAGTTTGCAGGCACCGCATCGCTGCTGCGATCGGCATTACTTAGATTAGTAAACGCGCCATTCAGCTCGGTTAATAACAAGTGCACATTGGGTTCTGATTTAAAATTATGAAAGTGCAAAATGCCATTATTGATACCCAGTCTGTCAATTTCTATTGGTACCAACTGCTGTAAAGTTGCCCGCCAATCTGTGCCGGCACCAGACTGGGAACCCTGCCCTTCACCATCCACAAAGTGCAACTCAGGCACTATAAACTCGACTTCTGCAACAACTTTGCCTGCCAGCAACGCTCGCCAACTTACGGATAGATCAACACTCTGCGCCTCGAAAAAAGACACTGGTACGGTTTCTTTGATTTTAACAATATCCAGACCATGAATGACATAAGCACCACGCCATAGGGCGATATCCACTGCTGCAATAGAGCCTTGATAATCCCCCATATCTGCAAGCTGCTCATTAAGATAGTTTTTAACCAGATGCGGCAAAGCCAACCGCAATCCAAGCAGGGCTAATGCCAGAATGACGATGCTAACTACAAATTTGAAAGAGTATTTTTTTGCCATAATTTTGCAATCCTCTATCAATGTCTTCAGCATGCTTTACTGAGGTTTCAGTTATTCCACAGTCTCTTTGCGCAGCAATACCTGCACTTACTTTAGCCGTCATGTACATATGGGATTGGTTTGCACAAAATAACGCAGCCCAGTGCAAACCAATCCAAGCGAAACAGACTCAATCAGCTCAACAGCTGATACTGCTTTAGACCTGCTATATGTATTACTTATGCGCAATTTGCTTATCAGTAAACAAGTAATCCTTGAGTTCTTGATCCAAAACAGCATCGCGGCGGCGAATCCACTCCAGCACCATCGCTGCGTGTTCTTTTTCCTCATCGCGATTGTGGATAAGAATGGCCTTTAACTCTTCATCTTTACACGCATCAATACGCTGGTTATACCAATCAACGGCTTCAAGCTCTTCCATCAGTGACGTAATAGCTCTGTGCATATCTCTGGTGGCGTTGGAGAGTTCTTCGATCGGCTCATGGTAACCTTCATTTGACATGACCTTTACCTCATAGCGGGTAGTGGATTCTACATAATGTCGAGAGCTGAGCAGCTTAGCAAGACATTCCACAGCCAACCCCCGCAACCTTAGTTGGCCTACTGCTGCTCATTAATTAATAACTGCAAAAAAAACTGCAACGCAAGGCTTGCGCCGACTACTGCTCAGCAATCTTAGACCGGGCTATCAGTTATTGGAAATTTAGAAGTTAGCCGCGACCACTGGCTGTTATTCTTTTAACGCCACAACAGGATAAGTCAGCACTCCATTTTTATGAACCTGGGCACCTTTGGTCAACTCTGCTGACGTAATTTTATCCTGCCCCATTAAATGAAAGACCGTCTCTCCACGGGCAAGAAGATGATCGGCAACAATGCGCCGATGGCAACGCCACCACACAGCTTCAGAGCACATTATGGCGCAGCGCTGTTGTCGCCCCAGCGCAATCAGTTGCGTCAAACCCTGCTGAAATGCTTGACTCAGAGTGTAATCGGCATAGTTATGAAAACTTTGATTATGCCAAAAGCCATTTACCTCGGGCTCAACATCCTTACTTTTGCTGCGTAAGCCGCCAAGCTCCTTAAGCTGCATATAGTCGATATTGAACGGCGCTAGGTGCTCCGGCAACACATCTTTGTTGTACTGAGGATTGGTTCGAGACTTTGGTATTGTGCGTATATCGACAACCAAGGTTACCTCGGCAGCCTGCAACAACTGTACAAACTCTTCGATCGTGCGGGTGGAATGACCGATGGTATAGAAAGGCAACATCATACTTCTCCCAAGCCCAGCGCAGAGGTTATCGAGCGGTAAAACAGTTTTACATTATTTATTGAACGATAGCAGTATATTAACAACTGCTACAATAGCAGCTGGTGGCTTAAGCCAGCCCTTACCGACAACCTGCATGGATGTTTATTTTGACCTCCAACACACTCTGCAGTCATCGGTTTCATGACCAATTCTGCCGACACCATGTGCTCGATTGCTTAATCAGAAAGGCATCCTCAATCAGCGCCTTACCTGACGCCTCTTATTTGTCACGCACGCCTAGGTGATATTCGTACTGTGCAAGAGCTGCTTGGCCATAGCCATGTAACACCGCGCAAATTTATCTGCATGCATTCGGTCAACACATTGCTAACGGAACCACTCCTACAGACAATTTGCATCGACTTAATTCATAAATATTAAAAACGCGCAGCCCCTTGCGAGTCTGCGCGTCTTGTTGTCATTCTTACTTAACTGAGCGAATCAGCCATCCAGCCTAAGCAACCGCTTTCGCTTTATACTCTTTTCGCAGCTGCTGAGCCGCTTTAACCATATGCTCCAATGCTGCTTTTGTTTCTGGCCAGGCGCGGGTTTTTAGGCCGCAGTCTGGGTTGACCCAAAGCTGCTGCACTGGAATACGTTTGGCCGCTTTGCGCAGCAAGTTGGCCATTTCTTCGCTGTCGGGTACCCGTGGTGAGTGAATGTCGTACACACCTGGGCCAATGTCATTTGGATAATGGAAAGTTTCAAAGGCTTCCAGTAACTCCATATCTGAACGTGAGGTTTCTATGGTGATCACATCCGCATCCATCGCAGCGATGGAATCAATCACATCATTGAACTCGCTGTAGCACATATGGGTATGGATCTGGGTTTCATCACGCACACCGCTGGCAGTCAGGCGAAAGGCTTCGGTGGCCCAAGCCAGATAGTTGTTCCACTCAGCTTGGCGCAGCGGTAAACCTTCACGGAAGGCTGCTTCGTCAATTTGAATAATTTTAATGCCAGCGGCTTCCAGATCCACCACTTCATCTCGAATCGCCAGCGCCAATTGTCGTGCCTGTTCTTCCCGTGAAACGTCTTCACGGGGGAACGACCACATCAGCATGGTCACTGGGCCGGTGAGCATGCCTTTCATGATTTTATCGGTCTGCTGCTGGGCGTATTTAATCCACTCCACCGTCATCGCCTGTGGGCGGGTAATATCGCCGTAAATTACTGCGGGTTTTACACAACGGGTGCCGTAACTCTGCACCCAACCAAAGCGGGTGAACAAATAACCGTCCAACTGCTCGGCAAAGTATTCAACCATGTCGTTACGCTCGGCCTCACCGTGTACCAGTACATCCAGGCCCAACTCTTCCTGCACCTGAACGGCATGCTGGATTTCGGCCTGCATCGCGTGTTTGTAATCCGCCTGGTTCAGTTTGCCCTGACGGAAGGCTGAACGTGCGATGCGGATCGCTTGAGTCTGCGGGAAAGAACCTATGGTGGTGGTTGGAAACAGGGGTAAATCCAAACGCTCTCGCTGCAGTTTAATGCGTTCAGCAAAGGGTGATTTACGTTGACTGTCCGCTGCTGTGACTGCAGCTAAACGGGCCTGTACTTGCGGCTTGTGAATCCGTGGCGAGTTGACGCGGCTGGCTTGTACCTTACGGCTCTGCTCCAGTGCCGCTTTCACTTTGGCGCTGTCTGGGTTATTTAGCGCTTCAGCTAAGAGGGCCACTTCTTCGGTTTTTTGTACGGCAAAGGCCAGCCAGCTTTTCAGTTCTGCATCCAGCTGATCTTCGCGGGCTAAATCCACTGGGCTGTGCAGCAATGAGCAAGATGGCGCGACCCATAGGCGGTCACCTAGACGCTCTTGTGCATGCTGTAAGGTTTCTAAAACCTTCTCCAAGTCACAGCGCCAGACGTTACGGCCATTGACCACACCCAGCGATAATATTTTGTAGGCTGGTAGACGATCAAGAATAGTTGGGTACTGCTCTGGGGCACGGACCAAATCAAGGTGCAAACCATCCACCGGCAAACCAGCGGCTAAGCCAAGGTTGTTCTCTAAACCTGAAAAATAAGTGGCCACCAGCTTTTTAACGGGCTCTGCTTGCAGCAAGTTATAGGCGCGTTCAAAGGCATTTTTCCACTCTTGCGGTAAATCGAGGCCTAGAATTGGCTCATCAATTTGCACCCACTCCACACCTTGCGCCGCTAGACGTTGGAAAATCTGCCCATAGATGGGCAAGAGCTTTTCTAATAAATCCAGTTTATTAAAATCGTCGCCTTTAACTTTGCCTAACCACAGCCAAGTCAGTGGCCCTATCACCACGGGCTTCACCTTGTGCCCCAGCGCCAAGGCTTCATCGACTTCTTCAAACAACTGCTCCCAGCTCAATGAAAACTCAAGGTCAGCGCTGAGCTCAGGGACTAAATAATGGTAGTTGGTATCAAACCATTTGGTCATTTCTTGGGCATGGGCACCGCCGCAGCAGCTGCTTTCCACCACACCACGGGCCATGGCAAATAAAGTATCTAAGGTGGGCTTCTCACCTGCTTTAGCGAAACGCTCCGGTACCACACCAAAGGTTAATGAGTGCGTCAGCACTTGGTCGTACCAAGCAAAGTCACCCACTGGCACTAAATCAATGCCGGCATCTTTCTGTAGCTGCCAGTGTTTAGCGCGCAGTTCGCGACCCACTTGACGCAAGTTGTCTTCAGTGATGTCGCCTTTCCAGTAGGCTTCAACGGCTTTCTTTAATTCACGATCACCACCAATACGGGGGAAACCTAAGTTATGTGCTACGGCCACGAGAATTCTCCTGTTAAGTTAATGAAGCTATTCTCGACTCTTGACCTATAATGAGACAAACTAAATATATTATTGTTCATCAATAGTTTTACTCATGTTGCTGATTAAGGAGTTCGTATGCTGGATATTCGTCATTTAAAAACCCTCTGTGCGCTACGGGATGCTGGCAGCTTAGTTGATGCAGCAGAACGCTTGCATTTAACCCAGTCGGCTTTATCCCATCAGTTTAAAGAGATGGAAGACCGCTTAGAGATGCAGTTGTTTGTACGCAAAACCAAACCGGTACGTTTTACCAGCGCTGGATTACGCCTGCTTAGACTGGCCGATGAAGTACTGCCGTTGATGCGCAGTGCCGAGCGTGATGTGGCCCGCTTACAAGGTGGCTCGGCGGGCCGTTTGCATATGGCGATTGAATGTCACAGTTGCTTTCAGTGGTTGATGCCAACCATTGATCAGTTCCGTGATGCTTGGCCAGAAGTGGAGTTGGATTTGGCCTCGGGCTTTGCTTTTGCCCCACTGCCTGCATTGGCTCGGGGTGATTTGGATTTGGTGGTGACGGCCGACCCCATTGAACTCGCAGGCATCAGCTATATTCCGCTGTTTGCCTATGAAGCTCTACTGGCTGTGGCAAAGCAGCACCCACTGGCTAAAAAGGCCTATGTGGAGCCGGAAGATCTCAGCACTGAGGTGCTGATCACTTACCCTGTGGAGCGTGATCGATTAGATATTTTCAACCACTTTTTAGAGCCGGCCGATGTCGAACCAGCACAAGTGCGCACTGCCGAGTTGACGGTAATGATGATGCAATTAGTGGCCAGTGGTCGCGGTGTCTGTTGCTTGCCGAACTGGGCCATGCACGAGTACACCTCCAAGGGCTATGTCAGTGCCCGCCGCTTAGGTGAGAACGGTTTGTTTTCTACCCTATATGCGGCAGTGCGCACCGATATGCTCGATGCGGCTTTTATGCAGGATTTTTTACTCACGGCAAAAGACACGTCGTTTAGCACTTTGGCTGGGGTCAGTGCAGTGAAAGAGTAAGACTCGAACGATCGGCTTAACCGAGCAAGATAATGGCCCAGACCGCGGCAATCATGGTCATACCGACCATCTGTGCAGCGCTGCCCATATCCTTAGCGTTTTTCGACAAGGGATGTCGCTCTAAGGAAATACGATCAATCGCTGCTTCAATGGCTGAGTTAAGCAGCTCAATAATCAACGATAATAGACACACTGCGACCATTAAAGCGCGCTCAACACGGGAAACATCGAGCAAGAAGCTGATGGGGATTAAAATTGCACTGAGCAATAATAACTGACGAAATGCAGCTTCGCCGGCAAAGGCTGCGCGCAGACCGGCCAATGAATAACCCGTTGCATTGATAACTCGTCGTAGGCCAGACTGACCTTTAAATGGGGAGGTAGGCACTTTAATTTCACAGCTCTTTCTAGCAAACAAAAAAACAGTACTCTCCTAGGGTAAGGACAATACTGCTGACTTTTAGCATGTTATTCGCTTTGTGGAATAGACCCAATTTGCTGTAGCAGTAATGCAGCTTGGGTGCGGGTGCGCACATTCAACTTACGGAAAATTGCCGTAACGTGCGCTTTAACAGTTGCTTCAGACACACTTAAGTCATAAGCGATTTGCTTATTGAGCAAGCCATCACACACCATGGTTAAGACACGGAACTGTTGTGGAGTTAAGCTAGCCACACCGGCACTGGCAGCTTTTTCTTCTGCTGTCACCGCTGCGCTAGCCGCAGTTTGCGCAGGCCACCACACCTCACCATCGAGAACCATTTGTACCGCTGCTTGAATATCTTCCAGCGGGCTGGATTTTGGAATAAAGCCACTGGCACCAAACTCACGGGCACGGGCCATGATATTGGCTTCTTCTTGCGCGGAAATCATAACCACAGGCACATGGGGATATTGGCCACGCAACAACACCAATCCAGAAAAGCCATGGGCTCCTGGCATATTTAAGTCTAAGAGGACTAAGTCCCAATCGGATTTTTCTTTCAAACAGCCTTCGAGCTCAGCAATGTTTTCTGCTTCAACCAAACGCACAGCGCTGCCCAAGCTTAAAGTCAATGCTTGCCGTAAGGCACTCCGGAACAGTGGGTGGTCATCTGCAATCAGTATTTCATAAGCAGCCATTATTAGGATCCTGTCTCTTTTGTTTTTAGTAGTGCGGTGCCTATTACTCATCGGCCATTAAGGCAGTCATATCAGTTTTGCAACCTGCTGCGAACCGTTTTGCATAAGCACTCACAAGTCTTTGTAGTGAAGCTCTTGCCGCACACTTAGAATCCTATACTACATAAATCTTAGCCAAAGGTCTTATAATGGACATAATTAATTGAACTTTTGCGCGCCCTGTGTGACTTCGGTCAATTAGCCGCGGATAAAGTGTTTGCGGTAGTACTGCAGCTCAGCGATTGAGTCTTGGATATCTGCTAAAGCTAAATGCACCTCGCCTTTCTTAAAGCCATCACGGATTTCTGGCGCCCAACGTGCTGCCAACTCTTTAACCGTGGAAACGTCTAGGTTGCGGTAGTGAAAATAAGCTTCCAGCTTGGGCATATGACGGTATAAAAAACGCCGATCCTGACAAATACTGTTACCGCAAATTGGCGAGGTATTGGCCGGCACCCACTTTTCTAAAAAAGCCAATGTCTGTGCTTCAGCTTCAGCCTCAGTAATACGGCTCTCGCGCACTCGCTGGGTTAAACCGCTGCCACCGTGCTGCCGGGTATTCCACTCATCCATACCGGCCAACACTTCATCTGACTGATGAATCGCCAGCACTGGGCCTTCTGCCAGAATATTGAGCTGGCTATCGGTAACGATGGTGGCCATTTCAATGATCAGGTCATTATCGGTATCCAGCCCGGTCATTTCCAGGTCGATCCAAATTAAATTTTGTTCACTGTACATGGCTCACCTCAAAGTTATAAAGCGTATAGGTGTAAGAAAACGCAGCCGTTAAATGCTGCGCTTTAAGACATCAATTAAGATTTGATTTTGCTCTTCGGTGCCGATAGTGATGCGTAGGAACTGGTCAATACGCGCTTGCTTAAAGTGGCGCACCAAGACCCCTTGCTCACGCAGTTGCGCTGCTAATTCTGCACCGTCCCGCTCAACGTGGCGGGCAAAAACAAAGTTAGCGGCAGAGGGCAACACTTCGAAACCCAAGCCAATCAACTCTTCTATCATCCATTCACGGCTGGCAATAACTTTATTGCGGGTGCTGTGGAAGTAATCGGCATCAGCAAAAGCTGCCGCAGCGCCAGCAATGGCAGCACGATCCAGCGGGTAGGAGTTAAAACTGTTTTTAATTCGCTCCAAACCTTCAATGAGATCTGGATGACCCACTGCAATCCCCACGCGCAAGCCTGCTAAAGCACGTGATTTTGATAAAGTTTGCGTCACCAGTAGATTGTCGTATTTTTTTACCAGACTGATGGCCGACTCACCGCCAAAGTCAATATAAGCTTCATCCACCAATACCACTGAATCAGGGTTAGCCTGTAAGATCTGCTCAATTTTATCCAGTTCTAATAAACATCCGGTTGGCGCATTGGGGTTGGGGAAAATAATCCCACCATTGGGCTGCTGGTAATCGGCAACGCAAATTTGGAAGTCTTCATCTAAGGCTACAGGTTTTTGCTCAATACCATATAAGCCACAATACACTGGATAAAAGCTGTAGCTGATATCGGGGAACAACAACGGCTTACCGTGCTGAAAGAGGCCATGGAAAGCATGCGCCAGTACTTCATCAGAGCCATTACCGACAAATACATACTGCGGCCCCACAGAGTAGTAGTCCGCCACAGTTTGCTTGAGTAGATCACAATTAGGATCGGGGTATAAACGCAGATTATCGTTGATCTGCGCTTGCATCGCGGCCAGTGCTTTAGGCGATGGCCCATAAGGGTTTTCATTGGTATTTAGCTTAATTAAGCGTTCAATCTTCGGCTGCTCACCTGGTACATAAGGTACCAAGTCCTTAACAAATGGACTCCAAAACTTACTCACGCTGTGCGCTCCTTATTTGAACAATCGTCACGCCCCGCGCAACGATTTTAATGCTCCACAATCGCCTTGTTCGGCAATTACTCTAGCGTTCCGCTTTGATGCGGTACTCAGCTGAACGCGCATGTGCTGTTAGCGACTCTCCGCGGGCCAATACTGATGCAGTTTTACCCAACTCAGATGCGCCTGCGGGGCTGCAGTAAATAATCGATGACCGCTTTTGAAAGTCATACACCCCCAGCGGTGATGAAAAGCGTGCTGTGCCTGAGGTGGGCAACACATGGTTGGGGCCTGCACAGTAATCACCTAAGGCTTCTGCAGTGTAGCGCCCCATAAAGATAGCACCCGCATGGCGGATCTGCGGTAAGAGTTCTTCCGGATTGTCTACGGACAACTCTAAGTGTTCTGGGGCAATGCGATTGGCCACCTCAACAGCCTGGGCCATATCTGCCACCTGAATCAAAGCCCCGCGCTCACGTAACGAGGTGCGGATAATCTCTGCGCGCTCTAAAGTGGGCAATAAACGCTGGATGCTGGCTTCAACCCGATCTAAAAAATCCGCATCGGGGCTCAGTAAAATCGATTGCGCATCTTCATCGTGTTCGGCTTGGGAGAACAGATCCATGGCAATCCAGTCTGGATCGGTTTTACCATCACAGATCACTAAGATTTCTGAGGGGCCGGCAATCATATCAATGCCGACCTTACCAAATACATGGCGTTTAGCGGTGGCCACATAGATATTGCCGGGACCAACAATTTTATCCACTGGTGGCACACTTTCGGTACCGTATGCCAGTGCCGCAACTGCTTGTGCGCCGCCGATGGTAAATACTCGGTCAACCCCAGCGATGGCTGCGGCGGCCAGTACTAATTCATTAATTTCACCGCGCGGGGTGGGCACCACCATCACCACCTCAGGCACCCCAGCGACTTTCGCCGGAATCGCATTCATTAACACTGACGATGGATAGGATGCTTTGCCACCCGGTACATACAGGCCAGCACGGTCCAGCGGCGTGACTTGTTGGCCCAACACAGTGCCATCGGCTTCGGTATAGCGCCATGACTCTTGCACTTGTTTCTCGTGGTAATCGCGTACCCGCTGGGCAGCGATTTCTAGAGCTTGCCGCTGCTCAGTGGTGATACGGGTCAGCGCCAACTCAAGGCGTTCACGGGGCAGAATCAAATCACTCATCTGCGCCACATCCAAGCCGTCAAATTGACGGGTGTAATCAATTAGCGCGGCATCACCGCGGCTGCGCACATTGGCAATGATGTCCAATACGCGCTGGTTAATCTCAGCGTCAGAAACACTTTCCCAGCTTAACAGTTGGTCCAGCTGGGTATTAAATTCTGTATCTTGGGCATTTAAACGGCGAGTAACAGTCGCTGCAGTCATAGCGGGCCTCAATAATTAACAAACATATTCGGGCGCCGCTAGACTAGCAAACCTTCTACGCGGGCACCCGACAAATTCGGCTATGACGCAGATAGGCTGTGTGTATTAACACACCGACAACACTTAACTTCAGTGCTGTTGTGCGTCTACCGCTGCGCTTAAAATATCAATCAGCGTTTTAATTTCCGTGTGCTTCATTTTCATTGAGGCGCGGTTAACGATAAGCCGTGAACTGATGTGATCAATCAGTTCCTGCGGCTCCAAACCATTGGCACGCAGCGTGTTGCCGGTATCCACCACGTCAATGATTTTATCGGCCAAACCCACCAAAGGTGCCAGCTCCATGGAGCCGTACAGCTTGATGATATCCACCTGACGGCCTTGCTCGGCATAGTAGCGCTTAGCGATATTGACGAACTTAGTCGCCACCCGCAAACGGCCAGTTGGCTCTGGGGTATTGACTGGGCCTGCGGTCATCAGCTTGCATTTAGCAATCTTTAGATCAAGCGGCTCATACAAACCTTGCCCGCCATACTCAAGCAGCACGTCTTTACCGGCAACGCCTAAGTCTGCAGCGCCGAGTTCAACATAGGTGGGCACATCAGTGGCACGGACGATGAGTAACCGCACATCGTCCCGGGTGGTTGGAATAATCAATTTACGGCTTTTTTCTGGATCTTCAGTCGGTGCGATACCTGCTGCTTGTAATAGCGGCAAAGTGTCGTCAAGGATTCGACCCTTAGAGAGTGCAATAGTTAACATAAGACTAGCCTGGTACCCGACGTATTTTCGCACCAAGGAGCTGCATTTTCTCCTCGATACACTCGTAACCGCGATCAATGTGATAAATGCGATCAATCAGCGTGTCGCCATCCGCCATTAAAGCTGCCAGCACCAAACTGGCCGATGCGCGCAAATCAGTTGCCATCACGGGCGCAGCTTTAAGCTGTGGGATGCCGGTCACTATCGCAGTATTGCCTTCAATTTTGATTTTCGCACCCATGCGCTGCATTTCCAACACATGCATAAAGCGGTTCTCAAAGATGGTTTCAATCACAGTGCCAGTGCCTTCTGCCACCGCATTTAAAGCTATAAACTGCGCTTGCATATCCGTTGGGAACGCTGGGTAAGGTGCAGTACGCAGATTAACTGCCTTAGGACGCTTGCCGTGCATATTCAGCTCAATCCAGTCTTCACCAGTGGTGATTTCCGCACCGGCTTCTTGCAGCTTCACTAACACCGCCTCAAGAATCGTAGGGTCGGTATCTTTCAGCTTAACGCGGCCACCGGTAATCGCTGCGGCAACCAAGTAAGTGCCGGTTTCAATCCGGTCTGGCATCACCACATAGCGTGCACCGCCAAGTTTTTCAACGCCATCAATGGTGATGGTGTCAGTACCAGCACCTTTAATTTTAGCGCCCATGGCAATCAAGCAATTGGCTAAGTCAACAATCTCAGGCTCGCGCGCAGCGTTTTCTAAAACAGTGCGCCCTTTGGCCAAGGTTGCTGCCATCAGAATATTTTCCGTACCGGTTACGCTGACCACGTCAAAGAAGAAGTTACCACCACGTAAACCGCCTTCAGGGGCTTTGGCTTTAATGTAACCATCTTCTACGGTGATTTCTGCACCCAAGGCCTCTAAGCCGCGAATGTGTAAATCAACCGGACGTGAACCAATGGCACAACCACCTGGTAAAGCCACTTCAGCTTGACCAAAATGCGCAACCATGGGGCCTAAGACCAAAATCGAGGCGCGCATGGTTTTCACTAAATCATACGGCGCAACCAATGTTTTAATGGTGCGCGGGTCGATTTCCACACTCAGCTTTTCATCAATTACGGGCTCAATGCCCATGCGACCAAACAACTCAATCATGGTGGTAATGTCGTGCAGGTGCGGTAAATTGCACACTGTTACAGGCGCACTGGCCAACAAAGTTGCAGCAAGAATCGGCAGCGCAGAGTTCTTTGCGCCTGAAATACGAATTTCACCGTCTAAACGGTGTCCTCCGCTAATAATTAGCTTATCCATTAGAGTCTCGTTGGTTGCTTTAAGAGCGTTCGGCCCAAGCCGTGCGAGTATAAAACTTCATCGTTACCGCGTGGATGCTGCCATCAGCAATCCATGGGTTTAATACCGCGTAAATTTGCTGCTGACGTTTAACAGCGCCTAAGGCTGCTAACTCATCACTGATAATATTGAGCTGAAAATTACAGCCTTCACCCTCAACTTCAACTTGGGTGTTCGCTAGTTTTTCTTCTAACAGTTGTTTTACTGCTACAGATTGCATAATTAACCTCATCAACTACGGCCAGTCTAGCTCAGCCGCAAGATTAGTATTTATTCAGTTTTTGCTTTATTCAAAACGACTTGGCTCAAGACCAAGTATCTCGGTTAAGCCGCACACTTGGGCGATTTTGCGCATATCTTCAGGTAATTGAGCCAAGGTTACTGTCTTGCCAGCACCCTGCCCGTCACGCATAAAAGCCAAGAGCAAGGCCAAGCCGACACTGCTGGATTTTTCTACACCGGCACAGTTTAACTCGAGTGTCCCGGCATTGCTGCTACGGATTAAGGCTTGTCCTTGCTCGCGTAACTGCGCGCCACTGCTGTGATCCAGCACGCCACTAAGATGCATCACACCTAAATCATCGATGCTGACACTAGCCTGACTCACATGTCCTCCTGAGCGGCACGTGTTTTAGCCACTGTGTCAACCCAGTTATCAATCACACGATCAAGGTCCTGCGCATTGCGTTGCATCGCCTCGGAGAATTGGTCACGGAACAACTTACCTAAGTTAATCCCATTAATAATCACATTGCGCATTCGCCACTGATTATCGACTTTAACCATGGTGTACGACACGGGGTAAACCACACCTTTTTTATCAGTCACCTCCATGCGTACTTCACTGCGATCATTGCCCTGCATTCTTACGTCAGGCAGTACCCGAATGCCCTGATTGTCGTACTCAAGTAACGCATTGCCATAAAACTGCATCAAGCTGCGCTTAAAGTTTTCTTGGAAACGCTGCATTTGTTCGGGCGTGGCACGGCGTGAGTAACGCACTGTCATCACACTTCTAGAAATACCATCGGCATCCACAACGTCGCCTAAAATATTATCCATCGCATTATAAAAAGCTGTTGGATCGTTACGGTACAGCTCTTTGTTGGCGGCTAAATCACTCAGCAGTTCTTGGGTGGTTTGCTCGACCACGGTACGGGCATCTGTAGCAGCAACACTTAATCCAGCAAACGCTAATAAAGTGAGGAATACAGTGTTGCGTAATATGGTTAACATAATAATTAATCCTGATTAACTGTGTTCATTAAAAACTTACCAATCAGCTCTTCAAGCACCAAAGAGGACTGCGTATCATAAATCACATCGCCATCGGTTAAGACCTCTTCTTCGCCGCCGACGCTTAAGCTGATATATTTTTCACCCAGCAAACCGGCAGTTAGAATCGATGCCGTGCTATCTATGGGTAAGTTATTGATGCGCTTCTGTACTTCCATGGTCACTACACCGGTGTAGGTTTCAGTGTCGAAATCAATCGCCAACACTTTACCCACAGTAACTCCAGACATAGTCACTTTGGCGCGGGTGGTTAAACCGGCAATATTGTCAAAATGAGCACTTAATTTATAAGTATCGGTGCTGCTGGCAATGGTTAAACCACTGACTCGTAGAGCCAACAGCAATAACGCGAGCATACCTGCCAATAAAAACACACCTACACTAATCTCTACGGCGCGGATTCGCATCAGAAATCTCCAAACATTAAAGCAGTCAAAATAAAGTCTAAACCCAACACAGCTAACGAGGCATACACCACCGTACGCGTGGTCGCGCGACTGATACCTTCAGAGGTTGGCTCGCAATCATAGCCTTGGAATACCGCCACCCAAGTCACCACAAAGGCAAACACTACACTTTTAATGACGCCATTGAGCACATCATCATAAAAATCAACACTGTTAACCATATTGCCCCAGTAGGAGCCTTCATAGACGCCCAGCCAGTCAACCGCCACCATGGCCCCACCCCAGATACCCACCACGGAGAAAATCGCGGCCAATAAAGGCATGGAAATAAAGCCTGCCCATAAGCGTGGCGCAATGATGTACTTCAATGGGTCAACCCCAATCATTTCTAGACTGGACAGCTGCTCAGTGGATTTCATATTGCCAATTTCTGCAGTTAAAGCAGAACCCGCCCGTCCAGCAAACAGCAATGCGGTGACCACCGGCCCCAGTTCACGCAACAAAGTGAGAGCCACCATCTGCCCCACCGCCTGTTCCGAACCGAAATCCACAAGAATGTTGTAGCCTTGCAGCGCCAGCACCATGCCAATAAACAAGCCGGAAACGATAATAATTGCCAGCGATAGCACGCCCACCGAGTACAGCTGCTTAACTAACAGATGCATGCCAGTGCCAGCACCGCGACGGCCAATCAGGACATGCCATAAAAATATTAATGAGCGACCCATGGTTTGCACTATGTCCAGCCCAGAGCGGCCCAGTAAGGCAATCCGGTCGACTATCGACTTACGCGCCATCCTTACCACCTCCTAACAAGTCATCGCTATAGTTAGGTGCAGCAAAGTGAAACGGCACCGGTCCATCGGGAATACCTTGCATAAATTGACGAATACGCGGGTTGTCTGAGTTCATCAGATCGTCTGGTTTGCCTTGCCCTAAAACTTGGCCGTCACCGATAACATAAAGATAATCAGAAATACTGGCTGTTTCTGCTAAATCGTGGGACACCACCACACTGGTGATACCTAAAGCATCGTTTAACAAGCGGATTAAACGCACCAGCACGCCCTTAGCAATAGGGTCTTGGCCCACAAAAGGTTCGTCATACAATAAAATATCGGGATCCAAGGCAATTGCCCGAGCCAAAGCAACACGACGTTTCATACCGCCGGATAATTCATCGGGCATTAAGTCAATGGCACCGCGCAAGCCCACTGCTTGCAACTTCATTAAGACTATATCGCGAATCATTTCATCGGGCAGTTTGGTATGCACCCGCAATGGAAAGGCCACGTTTTCAAACACATTTAAATCGGTAAATAACGCGCCACTTTGAAACAATACGCCAAATTGTTTACGCATCTCAAACAGCTCAGTGCGCGATAAGCTGGGTAAGTTCTGCCCGTTAACCCAGACCTCACCTTGCTCAGGCCTTAATTGTGCAGCCATCAAACGCAGCAGGGTCGTTTTACCGCAACCTGAAGGTCCCATGACCCCTGTGACTTTGCCACGCTGGAAGCGAATATCAACATTGTCAAAAATCTTACGTGAGCCGCGCCGAAAGGTCAGGCCTTTTAAATCAACGGCGAAAGCATCGTCTGTTGACATATAAACTCCCGCTAAATAGTAATAATGTGCTTAAACATTAAAGCATCCATGCATTGCCTGCACAGGCCACCAACAGAGCAATATAGCATTGTCAGCGCACACTCCCAATAGACAAGTACATCCGTTGAGCAGATTGCTCGAGGCATTGCCCAATCCTCACCAATAAAAAAGGCACTTTGAAAGTGCCTTTTTTATGGTTTATGCACTCAGTTTAGCGATCAATGTTGATGACCACCTTCACCGTGCACATGACCATGGGCAATTTCTTCTTCGCTGGCAGCACGCACGCTGGCAACTTTAACTTTAAAGTTCAGCTGCTGACCGGCTAACGGGTGATTACCATCAATGGTGACTTGATCACCTTCGATATCACGGATGGTCACAATCTGCATACCACCGTCCGGTGCTGAAGCATGAAACTGCATGCCCACTTCCAGCTGGTCAACCCCTTCAAACATCTCACGGCCTATATTAGTGATCAGCTCTGCACTGTACTCACCATAGGCATCTGCTGGCTCTACGCTGACTTCTAACTCATCACCGACAGCTTTGCCGGTCAATGCGTTTTCTAAACCAGCAATAATATTGCCTGCGCCATGCAAATAAACCAACGGCTCTGAACCTTCAGAGCTGTCAAGCACTTCGCCAGTTTCGTTTGTAAGCGTGTAGTCAATGGCGATAACGTGTTGGTCGGCAATCAACATAAAATAAAAACCTTTGTAAAATAAATGTAAACGAAAGTTTACCTGCACCTGAAACGTAATGCGACTTTAGATTGAGTAGACCATTGCTTACTTGACCTACCTCCCTGCCACACATGAAGATTAGACTACTTTCTTAGATGATACGGTTCTTGTTTTCAATATTTGACCGCATCCAACCCTTACTTAACACAGCAAAAGGACTTTAAATGTCGTCTCGCAATGTACTCGTTATTAACAGTGGCAGTTCTTCAATTAAATTCGCACTGGTCGATAAAAACAGCGATGAGTTTCCCATCCAAGGCTTAGCAGAGCGCTTAGGCAGCAACGATGCCGTGCTAAACTGGCAGCTTGGTGAGCAGAAACATGTTGCAAAACTTCCTGGCGCTGACCATACAGAAGCCTTTGCTCACTTATTACCATTAGTACAAGAGGCCAGTGGCGGCAAGCTCGCTGGCATTGGTCACCGCGTGGTTCACGGTGGCGCACACTTTACTAAAGCATCCGCGCTGAGTCACGAAGTGATTGATGTGATTCGCCGCGCTGCAGTACTGGCTCCGCTGCATAACCCAGCCGGTTTAATTGGTATTGAAGCAGCTATGACGCTGTACCCAGACTTAACCCAGGTTGCTGTATTTGATACCGCTTTCCACCAGACCATGCCGGAGCATGCTTTCCGCTATGCGGTTCCAGAGCACCTGTACAAGGATCATCATGTACGTCGCTATGGCTTCCACGGCACCAGCCACATGTATGTCAGTCGTAAAGCAGCAGCCATGGCTGGTCTACCGGTAGAAGACAGTTGCTGGTTAACCGCTCACCTTGGCAATGGTTGCTCAACTGCCGCTGTGGTGAACGGTGAAAGTATGGACACCAGCATGGGCTTAACCCCACTCGAAGGCTTAGTCATGGGCACTCGCAGTGGTGATGTTGACCCAAGCCTGCACAATCACTTAGAGCGCGCTTTAGGCTGGGATCTTGAGCGCATTGAAACAGTGCTGACCAAAGAGAGCGGCCTATTGGGACTTTCTGGTTTATCCAATGATATGCGTACCGTGATCGAAGCCCATGAAAAAGGTGACAAGCGCGCAAGCTTAGCGCTTGAAGTATTCTGCTACCGTTTAGCTAAATCTCTAGCTGCCATGTCCTGCGCGCTACCGAAACTAGACGGATTGATCTTTACCGGTGGTATCGGTGAAAACGCTAGCCTAGTACGCAGCAAAACGTTAGACCATATGCGTTTATTCAATTTCAAACTGGATGAAGCAGCAAACCTGAGATGTGTTCGTGGTGAAGCCGGTACTATCAGTGCTGAAAACCATCCACGCGTATTGGTTGTACCAACCAACGAAGAACGCCAGATCGCTATTGAAACACTGGCTTTAATCGACGCTCAAGCTTAATACAGGACACTTGATTCATGCATACTTTCTTACTTGCCCCAACCGGGTTCGGTGTGGGCTTAACCTCAATTAGCTTGGGCGTGGTACAAACGCTGTTACGCTCTGGCTTAAAGGTCGGTTTTTTTAAACCCATTGCCCAACCGCACCCTGATGACGCAGGCCCTGAACGCTCCAGTGCGCTGATGGACGCCACCCATAATATTCGTCAACCCAAAGCGCTTTCTTTGGCTTATGTTGAGCGCTTGATTGGCAATGGTCAGCTGGATGAGCTGATGGAAGAAATTGTCAGCATGCACCAACAAATCCAAGCCGAATACGACATTATCATTGTCGAAGGCATGACCCCATCACGCCAAGCCAACTATGCGGAGCGGATCAACGCCTATCTTGCAAAAACGCTTGATGCTGAAGTGATTCTAGTCAGCGCACCCAGCAGCGATGATCTGAATGAGCTGTCCGACCGCATTGAAATGCAAGCGCAGCTGTTTGGTGGCACTAAAGACCCTAAAGTACTGGGTGTGATTATCAACAAGGTCGACGAAGCCCCCCTCGAAGGTTTTGTTGATCGCTTAAAAAGCCACTTACCTGCGTTGCGCAAAGGTGACTTACATCTGATTGGCTGCATTGCCAAAAAAGATGAGCTGAACAATGCGCGTACCAGCGACTTTGCTGAACTGATAAAAGCCAAAGTGCATAACAGTGGTGAAATCAATCAGCGTCGCGTACAAAAAGTCATCTTATGCTCACGCACTGTGGCCAATATTGTGCCCTTGCTGCAGCCCGGTGTCTTAGTGGTGTGCCCAGGCGACCGTGACGATATTATTTTAGCCACCAGCTTGGCTGAAATGAATGGCGTCTTACTTGCCGGCTTACTACTCACCGGCGATCTGACACCCAATCCAAGTATTCTGGATATTAGTGAGCGCGCCCTTAAAGGTGACTTGCCAGTGATGAGTGTACCCACTGGCTCCTACGACACAGCCTATAACCTAACGCGCTTGTACAAAGGTATTCCGATCAGTGATACCGAACGCGCCAAAGCAGTGACTGATTACATTGCCAGTCATTTGGATCAAGAGTGGCTCAGCGCCCGTTGCAAAACCACACGTGAGCTGCTGCTATCTCCGCCAGCATTCCGTCATCAACTGGTCAAGCGCGCACAAGCAGCCAATAAGCGCATTGTACTTCCAGAAGGCAATGAGCCACGCACCATTCAAGCCGCTGCCATTTGCCAAACACGTGGCATTGCCCAATGTGTGTTGATCGCTAAGCCAGATGAAGTGCATGCCATTGCTAAAGCACAAGGTATCGACTTGCCTGCAGGTCTAGAAATCATCGATCCAGATAGCATTCGTCAGCGTTACATTGCACCAATGGTTGAACTGCGTAAAGATAAGGGTTTAACCCCACAACTGGCCAATGTGCAACTGGAAGACAGCGTTGTTTTAGCGACCATGATGCTGGCTGAAGGTGACGTGGACGGTTTAGTCTCTGGCGCAGTGCACACCACGGCAAGCACCATTCGCCCTGCTTTGCAGCTGATCAAAACTGCCCCAGGCTACAATCTAGTGTCGTCGGTGTTCTTTATGCTGCTGCCTGACCAAGTCCTGGTCTACGGTGACTGCGCAGTGAACCCTGACCCCAACGCCGCTCAGCTGGCTGAAATTGCACTGCAAAGTGCTGAATCTGCGCAAGCCTTTGGTATTGACCCAAGAGTGGCCATGATCAGCTACTCAACCGGTGACTCAGGTACCGGTGCTGAAGTGGAAAAAGTCCGTGAAGCAACACGCATTGCCAAGGAGACCAACCCGAATATACCCATTGATGGTCCCTTGCAGTATGACGCTGCCAGTATCGAAAGCGTGGGACGCTCAAAAGCACCTGACAGTTTAGTCGCCGGTCGTGCCACAGTGTTTATCTTCCCCGATTTAAACACCGGTAACACCACTTACAAAGCAGTCCAGCGCAGTGCTAACGTGATCAGCGTTGGTCCTATGCTGCAGGGTTTACGTAAGCCTGTGAATGATTTGTCACGTGGTGCTCTGGTTGACGACATTGTCTTCACCATTGCTTTAACTGCGATTCAAGCGGCTAATATGCCTCAGGAATAGCGCCATTAAGAGTCACTGCTGCGTCCTGCGCAGTGACTCTTAAATCTCAAGCAACACTTGCACTCCCTCACTGAAACGATAACCATACCTCCCACAACATTGTATGTTCCTGTTGCGCTGCGCGCATGGTTTTGAGGTATTGCTGTTATGTTGCATGCTCTTCCGCCTTTGTTACGTGGCATCATTGCTTCACTGCTCTTGGTGCTCAATACGCTATTTTGGTGCTGGCCGTTATTTGCATTGGCTTTATTAAAACTGATTTTGCCCTTCGCTCCAGTGCAACGCGGCTTACGTTTTGCCATGCACTGGATTGCCGAGTCTTGGATTGCAGTTAACTCGTTTTGGATGCGTTTGGTGCAACCCATTGAATGGGATGTTAAAGGTCTGGAACAACTCGACCTCACCCACTCTTGGTTAGTTACCAGCAACCATCAAAGCTGGGTGGATATTCTTGCCCTGCAATATCAATTTAACCGTCGTTTACCCTTGCTTAAGTTCTTTTTAAAACAAGAATTAATTTGGGTGCCGGTGATTGGTTTGTGCTGGTGGGCGCTGGAGTTTCCATTTATGAAGCGCTACAGCAAAGCCTACCTCGAAAAATATCCAGAAAAGCGGGGCCAAGACTTACTCACCACCCGTAAAGCCTGCGAACGTTATAAAACCAATCCAGTTTCGGTGTTTAACTTTCTCGAAGGCACGCGTTTTACTCAAGAAAAGCATGATCAGCAAAACTCACCTTTTCAGCATTTGTTAAAACCTAAGGCTGGCGGCATTGCTTTTGTGCTGGACGCCATGGGTGAGCAACTGCATGGCTTAGTCAATGTCACTTTGTATTACCCACAAGGCAAGCCTGGCCTATGGGATTTGCTCAGTGGGCAAATCAAACGCATTGTGATGCGCATTGAGGTCAAACCCATCCCGCAACAATTTATTGGTCAAAGTTACGACCAAGATATGCAGTATCGCGCTGAGTTCCAGGGCTGGGTGAATCAGCTCTGGCAAGAAAAAGATCAGCAGTTGACTGAATTAATTGAAGCTGAGCAGACGCGCAAAAACAATTAATTCCTCATTTGCCACCATAGTCGATAGCTTGCCACTGTCCCAGTGGCTGCTAGGCGCGCTATACTTAGCCGCTTATCAAGCACCTGCATTGTGCGTTAAGCCTACTTAGCGTACTCGCTGCCTGCTTATTCACACCGAGTCCGCTGGTTACAAGCACTTGATGTTCCCTTCGCCTTAGAGGAGCGTTTCATGACCGTTATTAAGCAAGATGATTTGATCCAAAGCGTTGCTGACGCCTTGCAGTTTATTTCTTATTACCATCCCCTCGATTTTATTGAAGCCATGCATGAAGCGTATTTACGCGAAGAGTCCGCATCTGCCAAAGATGCTATGGCGCAGATCCTGATCAACTCGCGTATGAGTGCAACTGGCCACCGTCCATTGTGCCAAGACACCGGTATCGTCACCGTATTTGTCCGTGTTGGTATGGACGTACGTTGGGACGGCGCGACCATGAGCCTTGATGACATGATCAACGAAGGCGTGCGTCGCGCTTACCAGTTGCCGGAAAACATTTTGCGCGCATCCATTTTGGCTGATCCAGCCGGTGCCCGCCGCAACACCAAAGACAATACCCCAGCCGTTATTCACTATTCTATTGTGCCGGGTAACACTGTTGAGTTGGACATTGCGGCCAAGGGTGGCGGTTCAGAAAACAAAGCACAAATGGCTATGCTCAATCCATCAGACTCCATTGTGGACTGGGTTTTAGAGACAGTGCCAAAAATGGGTGCCGGCTGGTGCCCACCAGGGATGTTGGGCATTGGCATTGGCGGTACCGCAGAAAAAGCTGCAGTAATGGCCAAAGAAGTGTTAATGGAATCCATTGATATTCATGAGCTGCAAGCCCGTGGCGCGCAAAACCGCGTGGAAGAAATCCGTTTAGAACTGTTTGAAAAGGTCAACCAACTGGGTATCGGTGCACAAGGCTTGGGCGGTCTCACCACAGTACTTGATGTGAAAATCATGGATTACCCAACCCACGCCGCTTCGTTGCCGGTGTGCATGATTCCTAACTGTGCTGCCACCCGTCACGCCAGCTTTACACTGGATGGCTCAGGCCCAGCAGTACTTGAAGCGCCATCTTTAGATGCCTTCCCCGATATCGTCTGGGAAGCCGGCCCTTCCGCACGCCGGGTTAATCTAGATACCTTGACGCCAGAAGAAGTGCAAAGCTGGAAGCCCGGTGAAACGGTACTGCTCAACGGTAAAATGTTTACCGGTCGTGATGCGGCGCACAAGCGCATGGTGGATATGCTCAACAATGGTGAAGAGCTACCAGTGGACCTTAAAGGTCGCTTTATCTACTACGTGGGCCCAGTTGATCCAGTGGGCGATGAAGTGGTCGGACCGGCTGGCCCCACCACTGCGACACGGATGGACAAATTCACCCGTCAAATCCTTGAAAGCACAGGTTTGCTGGGCATGATTGGTAAATCTGAGCGCGGCCCTATTGCCATTGAAGCCATCAAAGACAATAAAGCGGTCTATCTGATGGCGGTCGGCGGTGCAGCTTACCTAGTCGCGCAAGCCATTAAGAAATCACGGGTTGCCGCCTTCCCAGAGCTGGGCATGGAAGCCATCTATGAGTTTGATGTGGTGGATATGCCAGTCACCGTTGCTGTGGATACCACAGGTGAATCGGTACATATCAGTGGTCCTGCTCTATGGCAGAAAAAGATTGCGGACAGCTTAGCGGTTGAGATTGAATAAACTCAACCATTTCTACAGTTAGGTCCTATCGAGGCCGAGACTCAGTTCTCGGCCTTTTTATTTGAGTGCTAAACCCATATACCGAGTCAAACGCACAGCCTGTGCCACGGTATCCATCTTTAATCATTGTGAGAATAGCGTGGCCAATCGTCGTTACAGCTGTATTGCGTTAAGCAATCCCAAATCTCCGAGCAATGTCGGCGCAATTATGCGCGCTGCCGGCTGTTACGCTGTGAACAGCGTGTTTTATACCGGTGTACGTTATGACCGTGCCAAGGACTTTATAACCGACACCAAAAAAGTCCACCAAGACGTGCCCTTGATCAATATTGATGACCTGCGCAAGATTCTGCCGCTGGGCTGCACCCCTGTGGCCATTGAATTAGTGGAAGGCGCACGACCATTGCCTGAGTACACCCACCCTGACCGTGCTCTATATATTTTCGGTCCAGAAGATGGCTCGCTGGATAAAGAGATTCGTGATTGGTGTGAAGATGTGGTGTATATCCCCACCAATGGCTGCATGAACTTAGCAGCCACCGTCAATGTGGTGCTCTACGATCGTTTGGCCAAGGGTTTAAACACCAAGTCAGGGCCGCTGTTTAAATAATTTTAAGCAGTCCAGTCAAAAGCATGCGCTCTTAAACCAGTGCCTAGAAGACCGCTACAAACCTGCACGCGCCCTTGAGCTTAAAACCCCATGGCATTTTACTAATATTTCTGGCTTTTAACCTGTTACAAGCACAACTGATGGCGTTCTTGCCAACTCAGAACCAATACCTTATGCAAAAAATCAGCATCAGTGTGGACCTTGCGCTAACAGATGTTCGTTGCGGGTTCTTAGACTACCCCCAGCACTTACTTGAGACCTAAGCACATGTTGTCAACGCTGCAGCAACATGCGCGGACTGTTACTTATCTTACTATTTATCGCTTAGTTTCCCCGAGTAACGATAACCTGTGCTGATTCTCAATTTATTTCTATTGACAACAAGAAGTTTCAGGGTTAATCAATCTAAAGAGTCGGGCTAAAGGGAGTGTCAGAAATTTTAATTTAACACTCCCTTTAGAAGCATAGAGGTTAATAATTATTAGAGCGTTTCGATATGAATCACTCAAACGTCAAAGCAATAATACCACTCGCTGAGCTAACCGATGCGAACTTGGTAAAGCGAACACGCTTGGGTGATAGAGCAGATAACCTGCATAAGCAATTTGATAAGCAGCTACTGAGTCCCTTTGAGTTTGTAGGAAAACGCTGTGATGCCGCTACCTTGCATGTGATGACTGAATTCCATTGTAGGGGAATGATAAACGCTGGATAAACCAGCGCATTATTCCACTATTCTAAAAACCGACAGGAGAATAACAATGAAACCTACAACTCTGTTTTTAACCGCAGCTATAGCTGTTATAGCTGCTGGGCCTGTGTTGGCTGAAACGGCTAATTCGGCGGATGCTGCACAGGAGCAGTCAGCGATCAATATGTTTGGCGGCCCCATCTATACAGGGGAGCCGGCGTTAGCCGTCACCGCCGCACTGGTTAAAGCTGGCGGAGGTGCTGAAAATTTTAGCTTTGCCAACGCATTAGTCTCTATGTTAGGCGAGGAAACTGTCAACGCAGAAGTCGCTAAGCTGACCAAACAATATGGCGAAGAGGAGGTAAATATTTTTATTAGTGGTATGGATATGGCAATTGGGTTTGGCCTTAAGCGTGCCAGTGAGGCAGGCATTGTTATGCCAGAACCGGCTGATCTATCGGGTATGGAGCTAGCCAAAACGCTGGTAGAAGCGGGAGTTGCGCCAGATGGTGCTTTCTGGAGTGGCTACCTGTTTGATAAAGCCCTTTCTAACAAACTGCATAACCAAGTGATGGCTGATATCAATGTCAGCGCGGGCTATGAGGAAGATAAAATTACTCATAAAATTCTGAATCAAGCAATGTATGACGTTGCCCAGGCTTTGCAAATGAAGGATGTGAAACTCGCCGATTTACATTGAGAACATAACCTGACTGGCTCGCTGCTCTGCGGCACGTCAGTCACTTCTATCAACGCGGAGCCGGGTGTTACTGACTACCGGCTGCTGCGGTATATCGGCTGCCGACACCCGTTTCGAAGCCAGCATTAAAATGCAAAACGGCCCAAGCAAGGCGCTTCTAACACCCCACTCAGGCCGCGAATTTATGTGCTGAAATTACAGCTTGCGATGAAACTCAGCAATTTCCTCTTCAGCTTTTTCTTTTGTAATGCCGTAACGCTCTTGCAGCTTTCCGGCCAAATATTGGCTGTTGCCTTCAGCAACATCAATATCGTCATCGGTGAGTTTGCCCCACTGAACTTTTACCTTACCTTTCAGCTGCTTCCACTTACCTTCAAAAATATCAGTATTCATACAGCACCTATTGATTGATTGGTAACATTACAAAATTTAACTACATTCAGTTAACAACTTTTCTAAGCCGCTAATGTCTTGATCTGCTAAAAATACAGATTTAACTTTGCTGGTGATCCAGCTATCGGAGACAGTCTCTTGCACTTCGTCCATAGTTTCATTTGCGACCGCGTGGGTTAACGGCATACCTAATAAAGCAGTTAGCACAGCAAGACCGGCCAATTTATGAGTTATTTTTTTCATTTTTATCTACTCCGTCTAAACTAACAACATATGGCTTATTATTCATAAGCACACTTAGTAGACGTCAATACAAAACTTTTGTTCAATTTAAATGACTCGATGGTCAATTATTTTTTGCTGGCTTAGGCAATCTTCTCAATCGCCAAGCCGGCCATAGCGCCAATAAAAAAGCCACACCCAGCACGATAAAGGTGCGCTCAAAGGCAATGGTTTCGGCAATAAAGTCACCGCCTAAAGACACATACTGCCACTCAAGAAAAACCGTCAATAAGTTTATTCCAAAGGCTCCAGCCAATTGCCGGACAAAGGTAACAGCCCCAGCACCATAGGGCAGCTCATCCACAGACAAACCGTCCAAAGACGCCATACTTAACGCTGGCATAATCAAACCGAAACCCATGCGCCCCAACCCAGCCATCACACACAACCATAAGAAGCCGCTGCTGGCACCCCAGATGCCATACCACACCGATGATAGAGCAAACAAAAACAAACCTGCAGCAAGCAGCCAAACAACAGCGATGCGGTCACACAACCAGCCACTGGCAAACGATGCTAAGCCCAATAAGATGCCTGCTGGCAACAATAAAGCACCCGCCTCTCCTGCGCTGTAACCCATGCTGGTCTGCAAGAACAAAGGGATTAAGTAGGTCGAGCCATACAGCCCCAGACCCAGCGCTAAAGCGACCCAGCTGGCGCGCCGAAAGGGTGCTAAGCGCCATAAGCGTAAAGATAAAATAGGCTTTTTACTGTTCAGCGTGCGGACAAAAAATACTCCAGCACAGATCACTGTGATCAGCGCTAAAGCGCTAACCCGCCAATCTCCCCAAACATAACGCTGCCCTTCAGAGATAGCGGCTAAACCAGCAAAAATAGCGCTGGTCAGCATTAAAAATGACAGCAGATCTAAACGCTTAGCATTCGGATTACCCTCATCGGGCAACAGCCAATGGCCGGCAATCATAAGCACAAAACACACGGGTAACGGCAGCCAGAACGCTGACATCCAGCCAAAGTGGTCAACTAAATAACCGCCCACTGTTGGGCCAATACTCGGTGCAATCATTAAGCCAAGACCGTACATGCCAAGCGCCGCACCACGGCCACCACCGGCATACACGCGAAAGATAAGCACTGTGGCCAGCGGCTGAATAATACCCGCTGCAGCCCCCTGCAGGGTGCGCAAGACAATCAGCTGCCAACCAGCTGTCGCCATCAACGCAAGAATTGAACAGAATACAAACAAGCCAATACTGACCTGCACTGTTAAGCGCGAACCCAGTTTAGCTTGCGCCCAAGCGGCCAATAACAAACCGGAAGTCATGGCTGCTAGAAAGCCCGTTGCCAGCCACTGCGCCATAGGCCGGCCCATCATAAACTCATCCATAATGGCCGGCAGCGCCACGTTGATGCTGGTGGATGAAAGCACCATCACCATACTGCCTAACATTAAAACGCCCAGCAGCCAGAAGCGGTACAAAGGACCAAAACGGGCATTTAAACTGACTAGATCTCGCTTCATGCAGTGCTGTCTAAGTTAGCCAACATACGCGTGTGAATTTCTTGGCAATGCTGAATATCTTGCTCAGACAAACCAGCAAAAACCTCAGTACGCACTGCCGTAGCAATGCCTTCGATCCGCTCAATCAGACCTAAGGCCGTCGGGGTCAAGGATATTTTTTTAATACGGCGATCATGCTGATCAAGTTGACGCTCAATCAAATGTTGCGCTTCAAGGGCATCTAAGAGGCGCGCCAAGGTAGGGTTCTCAACGCCAACACTAGTAGCAAGCTCACCTTGCGTGGGCTTTTCGGTACTGCGCGCCAAGTGCAATAAAACCAACCAGCGCGCTTGCGATAATCCGAGCTCAGCTAAACGCCGATCAAGCTCCGCACGCCACGCCCGTGATAATTGCGTGAGCTGCATTCCAAAGCGGTGCTGTTCGTACATGACTACTTAGTCTCCCAACTATTCATTAGCTGACTAAGTATACCAATATTCAAACAAGCTGCTAGGACTGCTGCTCCGCCTTATGGCGTATAAAGCGGAGCGCAAGAATTACTTAACGATAATACGTGAGGTTTCTATATAAACAGGTGCTACTTTTTTCAGCTCATCGCGGTTATTGTTTTCAGAGGCAAGATGCACTTCCTCGAGCGTATCAGCTAAGTCTTCCAGCTCATCATTGATTCTTTCCAGAGCGTTTTCCAAAGTGTAAGTCAATTCATGGATAGCTTGCATATCAGCCACAGTCAGCTCACCTTCCAAGGCTTTTTCTAAACGATTATTGTACTCAGAAAAATTAGCCACTGCGGTTTGCAAATCTGGTGATGCTAGGCCTTTAAAGTGATCTGGGCGATCATCGCCTGCAAATGCACCGCCTGCGACAACTAGACTGACTGCTAATACCGCGCCTTTAATTAGGTTCTGCATATTCTTACCTTGAGTGTGTTTGTGTGGCAGCAAATTTAGCAAAGCACTTTACAAATAGCAATCATTATCATTAGCATTTATTTCCTAGTGGATTCTAGTTGCTAAAGAACAGATGAAAAACCTGCAAAATAAAGCAGTGGCAACAAGAAACATAATCTGCAGACAAAAAAATACCCCGAACCTGTCGGGGTATTTTCCCATGATGATTAATCAACCATCACAATGTTACATCTTAGTGATCTTGTGCGCCTGAGCGACCAATACCGGTTTGACTACGTACAGTCAGTGCAGTAAATGCATCACGCTCTTTAACAGCACG
>CAJDVK010000026.1_pt1 | contig 31709 bp, 32 predicted proteins | sample 7391401 | NCBI WGS metagenome assembly CAJDVK01 (sample SAMEA7055696, study PRJEB34461) | soil metagenome | biome: terrestrial ecosystem; feature: Peninsula; material: soil | place: Antarctica | collected 2016
GGAGGTAGCCCAATCAGCCGTACTCCAATGCCGAGACTAAAGGCAAACACAATCCATACGGCTTCAATCACAGCAGTTCCTAGGTAGTCGATGGTTTGTTCAGCAGTTTAGCAAACAACTGCAGCCCACTCGGTAAAATTTATTATCCAATTTCGTCTCTGTAACTTGGGTTGGGTACATAAGGCAGGGTATGGATGTTTCATGATGGTTGTATAAATATTTGTTAAAGACCTATAGTGAAGGTAAAGCTTTGTTGCGCTATTGATAGAGTTTAAGCGTTATGTCACAGCACCTCGCATATTTAAGGGTGCATTAGCAGGAGACATTCATCATGCGTATTTTAATAACGGGCGGCACTGGACTGATTGGCCGCAGCTTATGTCAACGCTGGTTAGCAGAGAGTCATGAGCTTTATGTGTGGAGCCGTAGCCCTGAGAAGGTAAAAGGTCTTTGCGGTGAAGCAGTACATGCAATAGGTGAGTTAAGTGAGCTGGATGACGTTAAGTTGGATGCAATCATTAACTTAGCCGGTGCACCTATTGCAGATCGACCTTGGACTGAGGCACGGCGTAAGCTGTTGCGTGATAGTCGCATCGATTTAACTGATAAATTAGTGCATTGGTTGGCTGGTTTAGAACATAAGCCGGAGGTGTTAATTTCTGGCTCGGCAGCGGGTTGGTACGGTGATGGTGGCGAACAGGTATTAACCGAAAGCAGCCCGGTGCAAACGGTGGATTTTGCCACCCAGTTGTGTGCGGACTGGGAAGCTGCAGCCTTAGCAGCTGAGCCGTTAGGTATTCGTGTGGTATTGATTCGCACCGGCTTAGTGTTAACCGGTAAAGGTGGCTTCTTATCGCGCTTAATGCCGTTATTCCGCTTAGGGCTGGGCGGTAAGCAGGGCAGCGGTCAACAGTGGATGCCTTGGGTGCACTTGGATGATGAGGTTGGCTTGATTGATCATGTACTCCATCAGCGCGAGGCTCAAGGGCCTTACAATGCTTGTGCGCCAGAGCCTGTGCGTAATCAGGACTTTGCCAAAGCCTTAGGTAAGCAGGTGAATCGCCCAGCTATTATGCCGGTGCCAGGTTTTGTCTTGAAGCTGATGCTCGGAGAAATGGCCGGCTTATTATTAGGCGGGCAAAATATACGTCCTGAGCGCACTCAAGAGATCGGCTATGAGTTTAAGTATCGAGATCTTGAGTCGGCGCTGGCTGCGCTTTAATGCGTTGATGGTGACGGTATTGGGGCGTTTTCAACGCCCTTGTCGAGCTTTAAGGCCGCGAGCTACTTTGCTGGGTAAATTAGGCAGCAGACTGGCAGATAGCCTATGGAATATGGCGTATAACTCGCCTGCTCTGTAACTGGTGTCTTTAGGTCGACAAATGTGCAGCCTGTGCTTGGTAATCCAAGTCACAGGCTGAGATTCAACCAGCTCCTAGTGCGATGTACCTTCGGCAAATTCAATTTTATTGCCCACGTTGTATTTGCCCGATGGTTTGTTCATGGGGATGCGTTTTACTTCTTCTAAAGTATTGGCATCGTAAACAATTAACGCGCCTTCAGTGTCCCAAACACTGAGGATCAGGTGACTACCATCGTTGGTAAACTCCACATGGGCAGCATTTTTGCCCGGCATAGGGCGTAAAGTATGGGCAATCTCTAAGGTTTGCTTATCAATTAAGTGCACGGCTTCTTGGTTGGGGCCAAAGAACACATCAGTCCAAGCGTACTTGGAATTCTCATGGCTGCGCATAAAGAAACCTGGACCTTCAGTCGGAATTTCTTTAATCAGCTGCCACGTTTTTAAGTCCAGTACCGAAATAAGGCCTTGGCTGATATTGGGTGTGGCAAATACCCATTGGCCGTCACGCTGCCAATAAATCCCTGAACCTAAATGCGGCATACCCGGTAGGGGAATATCAGTGATAGATTCACCGGTATCCAGATCAATCACCTGTCCACCGTGGGCTTTACGGGAAGTGGCTAATAAGTAGCGGTAATCCGGGGTAAAGGAAAAATCGTCTAAATAGTCTTGACCAATAATACGCCGTGGAGCGAAGTCTGGCGTGCCAGCATAGGATAACTCCCACACCTCATGAGAGTCTTTTAGCGCCACGACAAAGCTGTCCCGTGGTGGTGCGGTATACACGGCGCTGACCCGCGATGGGGTGCCATCTTGACCAACGGTAGCAATGCTTTTGACTAAGGTTAGATCATCGGCATTGAGTAAGACTAAGTTGCCCGGTAAATAGTTACCCGCTAGCACCCAGCGGCCATCGTTGCTCACCGCGAGGTTACGAGTATTTAGGCCCACTCGGGTTTCGGCAATCATGGTGAAGTTATGCAGGTCGTATTTTGTTACCCAGCCATCCCGTGAAGCGAAATAAACAAAACGACCATCTGGAGAGAACTTGGGCCCGCCATGCAGGGCAAAGTGCGATTGAAAACGGGTCAGTGGCTCAAATTTATCGCCATCTAAAATGGTGACATGGTGGGTACCGGCTTCCACTACGACAAATAAGTTTAGCGGATCAGCGTTGTGTTGTGGCGTCTCCGGTAAGGCACTCTGATCGGCTAAGAGGCGGTGGCTGGCGCGCGTATCACTGTCTTGCCAAGTGGGTGGGTTATTGATTGGAGTGTATAAGTACTCCACCATATTTTCGATCTGCTCAGCACTGAGAATATCTTGGAAAGCGGCCATTTGACTGGCAGGGCGTCCCTCGCTAATGGCTTTGCTGGCTTCAGGTTTTTTAATCCGGCCTAAACTTTCTGGCAATAACGCAGGTCCGGTACCACCGATCCGTTGTGCACCATGGCACACTGTGCAGTGCTGTTGATACAGGTGTTCAGTGGCGCTAAAATCCGGGTCAGTGCTGGCTGCGGCGTTAGTAGCAAGGCCTAATAAAGACAGCGCAGCAAGGGATTTTAAGCTGAGAGTTATACGCATAGTGCTTCCTTAGCCGCTACAGCCATAGGGTTAATAAGCGCTGGATGGCTCACAGGGTAGTCACCGAACAGGGCAACGACGTGACCAATGATGGTTAAGGTGGGCGGGGTCAGTTCAGCGTTATCTGCCATGGCCTGCAACTCTGCAAGGCTACCGCGAACCACTTGTTGCTCGGCATAGGTGCCGCTACCAATCAAGGCTGCCGGTGTAGCTGCGGCTAAGCCAGCTTTGATCAATTCACTGGAGATTTCTTCAAGACTGCTTAAGCCCATATAAAACACTAAGGTTTTTTTCGGATCAGCGTAGCTTTTCCACGGCAGATGCAGTTCGCCGTCTTCTTGTAAGTGGCCAGTGATAAACTGACAAGAGTGCGCCACACCACGGTGAGTCAGCGGAATTCCAGCATAGGCGGTGCAACCTGAAGCCGCAGTAATACCTGGCACTATTTGGCAGTTGATCTGACGTTTTAACAGAAAGTTAAGTTCTTCTGAGCCGCGGCCAAAGATAAAGGGGTCACCGCCTTTGAGTCGAGCCACACGTAAGCCTTGCTGCGCGAGGTCAGCCAACAGTTGATTGATTTTATCTTGCGGTAAGCTGTGATTAGCACTGGCTTTACCGACAAAACGACGCTGGCAACGCTCGGGTATCATGGTTAAAAGCTCTGGGCTCACCAAGCGGTCGTAGACCACGACATCAGCTTGCTGCAGCAAGCTCCAAGCACGCAAAGTAAGAAGGCTTGGGTCACCTGGACCGGCACCAATTAAAGCCACGTCGCCGGGAGCGAAAGCAGCCTGTAGAGCAGCGGGGAGAGCGGTTGTCTGATCCATGTCAGCTCCAAAGTGACTTCAGGTCACAGTAATAAAATCATCACCAAGGTGTGACAAACCTATAGCGCTAGGCATTTAATTTCTGGTAAAACAGCAATGCCAATTTCTTCATCAGTCAGATAGCAGCCTGGGTCTTCAGCCCATAAATCGCCACCGGCCCAAGCGCGGGTACGGGTATTACCATTACAAATACTTAACCACTGGCATTCACCGCAACGGCCTTTAACCTGACGGGGATGCTGGCGCAGTTGTTGCAGTAAAGGGTCTGCGTTATTGAACCAAATCTCTTTAAAATCCTGTTTGCGCACATTGCCCAAGGTGTGTTGCTGCCAATAGGTATCAGGATGCACATCACCGAGGTTATCAATATTAGCCACCCCAGCCCCGGAAGCGTTACCGCCCCAAGCGCGCAGCATGGTTTCCATTTGTGCACGGTGTTGCGGTAAGTGGCGTTCGGTCCATTGCAGCAATAAGATGGCATCGGCATCGTTATTGCCACTGACAAAATCCGTTTCAATGCCACGCTGTACATCGTCCCAGGCGCGATCAAAAATTTGATCCATGGCATCGCGGGTCATCTGCCAGTGCGCATCGATTTTACTGCTGCGCTTGCCACGACCGCTGTAATTCAAGTGTGATAGGTAGTATTTTTGCACATCATATTCACGCATCAGCTCCAGCAGGTCGGGAAGCTGAGCATGGTTGTGCATGGTTAAAGTGGTGCGCAAACCCACCCGAATATCATGCTGACGGCAGAGCTCAACGGCATGCATGGAGGCGGCAAAACCGCCTTTCATTTGTCTGAATTCATCATGAATATCGGGAAGGCCATCAATGCTGATGCCCACATAATCAAATTGTGCGGCGACAATTTGTTCAATATTGCTTTCGTTTATCAGGGTGCCGTTGGTCGATAGAGCTACATAAAAACCGTATTGGCGGGCATGTTCGGCTAACTGGAAAATATCCGGACGCATCAAGGGCTCACCGCCACTGAGAACCAATACCTTGACCCCTGCAGCATGCAGTTGATCAATGGTGGCGAGTGCTTCGGCAGTATCCAGTTCACCTTTAAAGTCGATGTCGGCTGAAGTTGAGTAGCAGTGCTTACAGGTCAGATTGCAACGGCGCAACACGTTCCAAATAACCACGGGTGCCCGGGTACTGCCAGGCTTGGCCGCCCGGGGAGCTGGGCTTTGCCCAGCAAGGGCGCGTAAATAAGTGCTGATTCTTAGCATAGTTACTTCTCCTGACGCTGAGCGGCCAGTCGTAAACCGGTTTTCTTTAGAATACGACTACTGACCAGCATCGTATCAGCACGGCAGGCAGCGCCAAGTTGATCACGAATAAGGTTTCGTTCATATTCTATTTGCTCAGCATTCCTGCCATGGACCATGGCAAATAAGTTATAGCGCCAGCCAGGCAACCGCGGACGACGGTAGCAGTGACTGACAAAGTGGAGGTTGCCGACGATCGCACCTAAGCGGTCAATCTGAGCATCGTCCACATCCCAAACGGTCATACCATTAAAGGTATAACCCAGACGGTAATGATTGGGTACTGCAGCAATTCGACGAATGGCGCCGCTGTCTTGCAAGCGCTGTAATAAAGCTAGAGTGTCATCCACACTGAGCTGCATGCGCTCAGCAATCCAAGCCCAAGGATCAGCCACCAGAGGCAGACCGGCTTCAGTGAGGCTAATCAGCTGTTGGGCCAGCTGTTGATCAGAGAGGGAAATGGAGGCCGACATGGTAGGTCTTCTCCTTGGGTAAGTTGAGGACGGACAAACCAGTTAGGGCTTCGATTTCAGCAATGCTGCGTTGAATGCCTTCTGGCGTTGGGCAGGCCAACACAAACCACATATTAAAAGCGTGCTCGCGGCGGTAATTGTGCGCCACCGCGGGCAGCTCATTGAGTTGTTCAGTCACTTGATCAAAGCGCTGTTCGGGAACAGTCATGGCGGCAAGGGTAAAAGCACCGCCCAGCTGTTCAATATCAAACATGGGTCCAAAACGGGTTAAGGTGCCGTCATCCAGTAATTCCTGTAAGCGTTGTCGAATCGCTTCAGCGCTGCAGTGCAGCTCTTCTGCCAGCGCGCCCCATGGATCACGGACTAACGGCAAGCCAAGCTGTAAACGGTTGAGAAGTCGACGATCAAATTCATCCATTAAGTTGCTCCGACTTGGCTGTAACGTGCGCCGCGTTGCTTAAAGGCACGGGTGCTAAACAGCAAATGATGGGGACGCTGGAGTAAGTTATGTTGTTCTAAGAGTTCTGCCACATGGGCTTCTACTGCTTGTCGATCACGCCCATGGACCATGCAGAATAAGTTATAGGGCCAGCCCGGACGCCGTGGCCGGCGATAACATAAATTGACCCCTGGCGCTTGACCCAGCGCTGCACCCACTTGATGCACCCGCTCATCTTCAATGTCCATCACTAGCATCACATTGGCATTGATGCCCAGCGCACGGTGTTTAACCACAATGCCAAAGCGCCGAAATAGACCTTGCGCATCTAAGTCTTGTACATGCTGTAACACCACTTGTTCAGTGCTATTAATTTGCTCAGCCAAGACTTGATAAGGGCGGGAGGTCAGTGGCAAGCCGTGCTCCAACAAGCGCCGCAATTGTTGCTGTTGCTCAAGGGTTAATCCATCGCTCATGATGGCACCTGCGAATCTTTGCCTAAAGCAAAGCCTAAATTGATTTGGTAGGCAGTCAGCATCGGCAGATCTAAGGGGGTTAGTCCGGTCTGCTGTTGAATATGGGCTAGGGTTTGATCAAGGTGCGCGCGGTTGGGACCGGTCAGGACAAACCAAAGATTCCAATCATGCTCACGCAAATAGTTGTGATTCACTTCATTTAGAGCATTGATTTGCGCAGCGACTTCTTCAATCCGCGCTTCAGGCACGGCCAACGCAACTAAAGTGCTGGCGCCCGCTACGCTGTGGTCAAAGACAGGCCCAACCCGGGATAAGGCTTGGCGCTGATTAAGCTGCTCTAAGCGCTGAAAAATATCCTCTTCGGTGCAGCCCAACTCTTCGGCCATGGCTTGATACGGCTCAGCACAAATGGGTAAATCGTGCTGGAAACGATCCAGCATCCGTAAGCACAGATCGTCCATGCTACAACTCCTATAGACCGATGCGATGAGCTCGATCGCTAAAGAAGATACCGCTGGGGCTGTCGGCAGATAAGGTGTGAACTTTTTGCAAAGTTGCGGTATCCCACACCTGTATCTCATCTTTATCGCGCACCGAGATCCAAATCTGTTCACCACGGGGGGTGAATTCCATATGCAGCACACCAGGACCCGGCTCTAGGGTGGCAATAATCTTATGGCTTTCGCTATCAATCACTTGCACATACTGGTTATCGGGCATGGCAAAGTTGACCCAGATTTGCCGTGCATCAGGGCGCGCCATAACAAATACCGGTTGACCAATGACATCCACGCTACCGGTCTGTTGCCAGGTATTGGTGTCCATAATTAAAACTTGATGGCGACCCACTGCTGGGACAAAGGCGTGATCACCGGCCACCGTCCAGCCTTCCAGATGCGGCATTTTATATACGGGGAGTTTTTCGCTGCCGCGGCCATAGCCATCGAGAATACGTTTGACGCCCTGCTCTGGGTGCCATAGATCCAGCAGAGCTAAACCGTCTTCACCAAACAAGCCAGCAATATAGTAACGGCCGTCAGGGGTCAGCATGGAGTCGTACGGCTGGTTGCCAATATTGGTAAAGCGAGTGATTTCTGGGGTGTTGCTTTGGCTAAAGTCGGCAATCCAGATTTCGCCAGTATCAAATAAACTGACTAAAAACTTTTGCCCAGGTGCATCGACCATGCCCACCACCCGCGAACCACGGCTGCCATCGGCAACAAGGGTTGCAGGAATATCAGCCACCAGTTCTAAGGTGTCAGCAGAGAAAACCTTAACGCCACCAGGCTCGTAGTTACCCACGGCAATTAAACGACCGTCTTGGCTAATGGCGCCGCCAATACTGTTGCCGCCCTGGATAATACGTTTATCAATTTTCGCGGTAAGTAGATCAATTTTGGTTAAGCCGCCATCGCGGCCAAATACATAAGCAAAGCGGGCATCACGGGAAAACACCACTGAGGCGTGGGATAAATCACCTAAACCTTCAACCCGTGCGAGGCTGGTGTTACCTGAGTGTTCAACAATTTGTACACTACCCGCCGCACGTTCGATAACTACCCCTAAGTCACCGGTGCCGCGCAGTTGTTGACTTGGTTGTGCAACGCAAGCAGTGAGTAAGCCGGTCAGTAAGACAGTAGCAAAGCGACGTATCATGGGTTAACTCCTTGTAATAAGCGATCAATCATCCATGCTGCGTCTTGCTCATTGAGTAAGGCGCTCCAAGGAGGCATGGCTGTGCCTGGGCGACCAAACATCACTGTGCCAATAAGACTTTCACGGGGTTTATTCGATAAGATTTGCGGGGTCAGTGGCGGGCCAAGGCCGCCGGTCATACGTAAACCGTGGCAGGAACCACAGTCTTGAATGAGCAGGTGTTCAAGTGTCGCTTGACGCTCATTAGATAATGGCGCCGCGAAACTCATGGAAAGAGTTAAGAATGACGCCATGATAATTCCCAAAGCCTGTGTTATCTGTTTGGTGGTCATCATGACGTCTCCTTAGTAGATCACTTGTGAGAAAGAATCCACTCAGCAAGAATGGTTGCTTCTTCTTCAGTAACAGCGTTGGGTGGCATTGGAATTGGACCGTACACACCAGAGCTACCACTTATGATGTTCGCAGCAACAAGCTCAACATCGTCACCACGTTTTTCCGCCACTTCTTTGTAAGAAGGACCTACCATTCTTGTATCAACGGTATGGCATGCAACGCAAGCTTTGGCATTGAACAGTGCTTGTGCTGCTTCTGCATCAACTGCAGAGGCGTTTTGCATGGTTGCAAGAGCCGCAACTGATACCAAAGGGATTAATAACTTTTTCATTGTATTTCCTCAAAGCTAAACAATGGGGTGAGTCATATTGACTCACCCAATATTATACTCAGTAAACGTCGTGCTGAGTGTTGTGCACGTTAAATTTACCCGTCGGAGTGATTAAACGCTTGTCCTTAATCACTTTTTTCAGTTCTAGTGTCTTATCATCCACCACTACAATGGCGGAAACCTCATCTTGTTGGCTCCAAACCGAGAACCAAACTTCATCACCGGCCTTATTGTACTCAGGTTGTAACACGCGTTTTACCCCACCATCAATATCAGCCCAATCACCAATTGGTAAGACTTTGTAGCCCGCTGCGAGATCGCGGATGTCAAAGACGGCAGCTGTTTGGCTGATTTTCTCATCTGGGTTAAAGGTAGTGTCTAAGTACAGGTTGGTGGATTTTGGGTGAGTTTTGATAAACAGTGAACCACCGCCTTGACCTTTTAGGGTTTCAACCACTTTCCAAGCGTTGTCTGGGTACTTCTCGGGATCAGTACCAATTAAAGAGATGGTTTCATCACCTAAGTGACTGGTAGCCCAAACTGGACCATATTCAGGGTGGACAAAGTTGGCGCCACGTCCTGGGTGCGGGGTTTTGCCCACATCAATTAAAGCGGAAAGCTTACGTTCTTTCGAGTCAATCACCGCAATTTTGTTGGAGTTGTTGGCCGCAGTAATAAAGTAGCGGTGGGTGCTATCCCAACCACCATCGTGTAAGTATAGAGCCGCGCCAATACTGGTGGTGCTGAGGTTATCAATATCTTGGTAGTTGACCAGTAAAATACGGCCCGTTTCTTTAACGTTAACAATAAACTCAGGGTGTTCGTGGGAGGCAATAATCGCTGCGACACGGGGTTCTGGGTGGTATTCCTGAGTATCAACGGTCATGCCGCGGGTTGAAACCACCTTAAGTGGTTCAAGTGTTTCACCATCCATAATGGTGTACTGCGGCGGCCAGTAAGAGCCGGCAATGGCAAACTTATCTTCGTAGCCTTCAAATTTAGAAGTTTCCACTGAGCGAGCTTCAATACCTACTTTGAGTTCGGCAACAATGGCGGGCTCTTCCATCCATAAGTCGATCATATCGATGCGCGCATCACGACCGATTACAAATAAGTAACGGCCTGAGGCTGACATCCGTGAAATATGCACCGCATAACCAGTTTCAATGGTTTTGATAATTTCTTTTGTATCACCATCAATCAAGGCTATTTTACCGTCATCACGTAAGGTGACGGAGAAAATATTAGCAAGATTGAGATCGTTCATTTGTTTGGTTGGACGGTCTTCTGGCTTCACCATAACCTTCCAAGAGTCCATCATTTCAGGCATACCCCACTCTGGTGGCGTTGGTGGGGTGTGCTGAATATAGTTGGCCATCAAAGTGATTTCATCTTTGGTCAACTCATTAGACGTACCCCAGTTCGGCATACCTGCAGGGGAACCATAGGTAATTAACGCTTCAAGGTAGGCTTGGCCGCGCGTTTGGGTAATATCGGGGGTCAGTGGTTTACCGGTTGCGCCTTTACGTAAAACACCGTGACAACCTGCGCAGCGTTGGAAGTAAATCTCTTTAGCCGTCTCAAACTCAGTGTCAGAGAGATCCGGTGCGCCAGCGGTACGTATGGTTTTAATCTTTGCAGGGTCAACTGTTGAGGCTGCACCTTTGTATGCAGCTTCTGCTTCTACGTCTTCTAGGTCAGTAGCAGCATGGGCTATTGACAGACTCAGTAGTGACATTGACATGGCGGTTACGAGACCTGCCAGAATTGGTTTGCCTTTAATAGACATAAGTTAATCTCCTTTGAACGAATTTTTCTGTTAGAGCTTGTTATAGTTTGTTTGAGATTTAACCATTCTAGTTTCAGGTAGGTAATCTCGTATAATCCGTATGTGTATTCACATCCTAAAGATATGGACGCACACTGTGCTTGACGGCAATCAAGATTCACCTTTTAAACAGTTGAGAATGGTTCTCTAAGACAGTTACCGTAGCCATAACCAAGTTCATCACTAGGATATAAAACGTGAATACAAGTCTGAATCAAGCAGCTTTCGCCAACCCTGAAGAACCGTTTTACCAGACTTTAGGCAATGAGGAATTAGTCTTTCGTCATGCATGGGAGCATGGCATGCCGGTTTTGATTAAAGGACCCACCGGTTGCGGCAAAACCCGCTTTGTCCAGCATATGGCTCATCGTCTAAATTTACCTTTGTATACCGTGGCTTGCCATGATGACTTAAGTGCTGCCGATCTGGTGGGTCGCCACTTAATTGGTGCAGAAGGCACGTGGTGGCAAGATGGCCCGTTAACCCGTGCGGTGCGCGAAGGTGGTATTTGCTACTTAGATGAAGTGGTCGAGGCGCGCCAAGACACTGCAGTGGTGTTGCACCCGCTGGCCGATGATCGCCGTGAGTTATTTTTAGAGCGCACCGGTGAAGCGATTAAAGCTGGGCCTAACTTTATGCTGGTGGTGTCGTATAACCCCGGCTATCAAAACTTACTTAAAGGCATGAAACCCAGTACGCGCCAACGTTTTGTGGCAATGCGCTTTGATTACCCCAGTAGCGCAGAAGAGCAAAAAATCGTTGAAATTGAAGCTGGGGTGGATAGCAAACTGGCGGCACAGATTGTTCGACTGGGGCAAGCGCTGCGTCGTTTAGAGAATCATGATCTGGAAGAAGTTGCGTCTACGCGCTTACTGATCTTTGCCGCACGCATGATTAAAGCTGGGCTGCCGGTGCGTGAAGCGTGTTTAGCCTGCTTGGCTGAGCCGTTGAGTGATGATCCACAAACAGTGGCAGCCTTAATGGATGTGGTTGATGTCCACTTTGAGTAAGGAAAAGCTAACCCAAGCGCTGCCGGGTGACCTGGCTATGTGGATTTTTATCCTCGCTGAACTGGCTGCTTTTACTTTATTTATTCTGGCTTTTACTGTTACACAAATGCTGTATCCGGAGATGTTTGCCGCCGGGCGAGCAGAACTTGATCCATCCACCGGTTTTGCCATGACCGTGGGTTTGCTGACGTCTGGATTTTTAGCCGCGCTGGCAGTGGAGCGCGTGCGGGTTAATCAAGCTCGACAAGCGGCTGTGTTGCTGATCGCAGCAATTGCTTCAGGCATGGTCTATGTGGTGCTTAAATTTAGTGAGTATACCCATTTAGCCAATGCTGGCTTTGACCTTGAATACAATATGTTCTTCACCCTGTATTGGTTGCTGACTCTGTTTCACTTTTTGCATGTGTGGTTAGGCTTACTGGTCTTAGCATTTTTAGCTTGGCGCTGTTTCCGCTTGGGTTTTGATGCCCAGAACCGCAGTGGTATGGAGTCTGGGGTGATGTACTGGCACATGATTGACTTGGCTTGGGTGATTATCTTTCCACTGGTGTACTTACTGGGGTAGGGCAAGAATATGTCAAATACTAAGGTGTTGATTTTCTGCTGGCTGGCCTTGGTGGTAGCAACTGCAGTAACCGTATATTTTGGTGCCAGTGCGATCGCCTTTGTGAGTCAAGTGGCAGCGGTGTTGGCCGTGGCTATTATTAAATCAGGCTTAATTATTGATGGTTTTATGGAGCTGCGCCATACCCAAACCCGCTGGCGAGTTATTATGTATGGCTGGCCGCTGGCCATGAGCTTAATCATTGCCGTAACTTTACTGATCCCCCATTTTCTTGCCGGTCAATAATCGCCGGTCAATAACTACAGGCCCATGGCCTTTGGTAACTGTTCAGCCAATTTAGGTATATCCAATGGGGCGCGGATAAAGCCATATTGACGGCCATCAGGACTGATAATTGCCAGATTGCCACTGTGATCGACGGTGTAGCGAGGCTGGCTGGTATCGCCGGGAATAAAAGGAATGCTTAAGGCATTGCTGAGGGTTTGGATATCACTGAGCTCACCGGTTAAGCCAATAAATTCTGGATCAAAATATTCTAAATAGAGTTTCAGCTGTTCAGCAGTATCACGATTAGGGTCAACGCTCACCATTAAGATTTGGATCTGTTCTTTGGCCTCAGCTGGTAACAGTTTTTTCAGCTGGCGCAACTCGGCTAAAGTGGTCGGGCAAATATCTGGACAAAAAGTATAGCCAAAAAACACTAAGCTCCACTTGCCGGTCAGTGCTTGGCTGTTCACCAGTGTGTCGCTGGTGCTGGTTAAATTTAACGCAGGTAATTGGCGACTGCTGGGCAGGGTAATAATGCCCGCCTCGCGTATCGCAGTGGCTTTATCAGTGCTTGAAGTTAAATAGTTTCCCGCCAGCAAACCAATAATCACAGCAAGCAACATGCCTAGAACAGTTAAAACAAACGTACGACCTTTATTTAAGTACGACATAAAGCTTCCTTAAAATTTCCAATACTCTGCCGATGATCACCAACCATAACTCTATTATAGAGTGAATTTGGCAGTGCCTGCTTGTGTCGAGATGACGCGTCCCTAACCTGTTGCATGGCCAATACTTAAGCGTGTGCTAAACATCACCCAACTGGCGGCGCAACAGCTTGCAACACAGACTCTTCAACACGAGGGTTTAGACCCTGACAAGGGTACAGCGTTTTATTTGCAGCCTGTTACACTGAGCTACTCAAAATAAGGAGTGTGCTATGTCTACTCATCCATTTGCTGCGTTGACTCCAGACTTAGTGTTAGATGCGGTAGAAAGTTTAGGCTTCTTAAGTGATGCGCGGGTGCTGGCGCTTAACAGCTATGAAAATCGTGTCTATCAAGTAGGAATTGAAGATCAAGCGCCGCTGATTGCTAAGTTTTATCGCCCTAAGCGTTGGAGCGATGCGCAAATACTTGAGGAACATTCTTTTTCCTTTGAGTTGGCAGAGTGCGATGTGCCTTTAGTTGCACCGATGCAGCATAACGGGCAAAGCTTGTTTGAACACGGTGGCTTTCGCTTTGCTTTATTTGAACGTCGTGGTGGTCGAGCTCCTGAGCCAGGTAACTTAGATCAACTCTATCGTCTTGGTCAGTTGCTGGGCCGTCTGCATGCCGTGGGTGCCAGCAAAAGCTTTAGTGAACGGCCAGAGCTCAATGTGGCAACCTACGGGCATGCTTCCTTTGAATTGTTACGCAGTGGTGAGCATGTGCCTAAGAGTTTACGCGCTGCTTGGGAGTCAGTGGTCGCTGACTTACTGATTCAAGTGGACAGTTTATTTGCGGAGAACCCTTATACGGCAATTCGCGTGCATGGCGACTGCCATCCGGGCAATTTACTCTGCCGCGATGAGAGCTTTTTTATTGTTGATCTAGATGACTGCCGCACTGGGCCGGCCATTCAGGATTTGTGGATGATGTTGGCGGGCAGTTATCAGGAGCGTTTAGCGCAATTGTCGGAGTTGCTCGACGGTTACCAAGAGTTTTATGATTTTTCGCCCCGTGAACTGCCATTAATCGAAGGATTACGCACCTTACGCCTGCTGCATTACAGTGCTTGGTTAGCGCAACGTTGGGATGATCCCGCTTTTCCACAAAGTTTTCCTTGGTTTGGTACCGAGCGTTACTGGGGCGAGCAAATTTTAATTTTACGTGAGCAGCGTGCGGCTTTAGATGAGCCTTATTTAAGACTATTTTAATTCTCAGCAAGACAGCGGTCATTTCGCTGATTAGAATCAACTGAACTTTTCGTTAGCTGGCTAACTAATATGAGCTTTACACCCAATCCCCGTCGCGGTTATCTACTTGGTCTTTTGGCTTACAGTATTTGGGGGTTATTTCCGCTGTACTTTAAAACCCTCGATGGCAGTCCTGCCGATGAAGTGATTGTTCACCGAGTGCTGTGGTCGGCGCTATTTAGCGCGGGTCTATTGCTGATTTGGCGCCACCGTGGTTGGTGGCAAGAACTCTATAATCATCCGCAGCGCTTTATGGTGTTAGCTGCCTCAGGCGCGTTGATTGCCACCAATTGGCTGATCTATGTGTGGGCGGTGCACCATGACCGTATGGTTGAAGCCAGTTTGGGCTATTACATCAATCCATTGGTGAATGTCTTATTGGCCATGCTGTTTTTAGGTGAGCGTTTGCGGCGCCTGCAGTGGGTGGCCATTGCTTTAGCAGCCATAGGGGTGGGCCTACAAGTTTGGAGTCTAGGCAAAGTGCCTTGGATTTCTTTAGCGTTGGCCTGTTCCTTTGGTTTTTATGGGCTGATTCGTAAGCAAGCGCCGGTGGCTGCTTTGCCTGGCTTGACCATAGAAACCTGGATGCTGGTGCCAGTGGCTCTAATCTGGTTGTGGCTTAATCCGCAAGCGGACAGTATGCAAAGTGGCTTTTTCGCCAGTGCACAGATGTTCTGGCTGGCTGCAGCAGGACCAGTGACCTTGCTGCCTTTATTGTGCTTTAACGAAGCTGCAAAAAACCTTCCTTATGCCTCATTGGCCTTTTTGCAGTACATCACCCCCACTGTCTTACTTCTGCTAGCGGTACTGGTATTTAAAGAGCCTTTTGCCAGCGAATCATTTATTTTCTTTGGCTTTATTTGGACCGCACTGGCTGTGTATAGCTGGGATGCGGTGCGGGTTCTTAAAGGTGGGCGTAAAGCTTTGCCTGAAAAGTAATCAACAGGCTATATGCCTTATAGATCAAGGCCTTGCCAAGCATACTAACAAGTTATCCACAGGCTCATCCCAGTTAATTGTGCACAGTTACAGGAGCCATAAATGCGGGTTATGCTGCGGACATTTCTAGCGAAATGTACGAGGTAAGTATTTTTTGGTTAAAAAATAGACAGTTGGCTGTAAGTGCCCTGTCCGCTAGCTTATCGGCATGTCTAAACAGGTTATCCACAGCGCCATCCAGTGCCTTTGTGCACAACTTCTATCTGTTGTATGTTTTTTGATCAGCGCTCTGTAAGCCTTGTGTTATAAGGCTTAGCCTTGAGCCTCCCCAGCTTATCCACAAGCTCATGCACCTGAAGGGTGGATAACAATACGAGTACTGGCTAAAGCGTCTGTGCACAACTTAATCTGGCGAGCTGGGCAAGAGGTTTTACCCAGCAGTTCTGGTAAAAAGACGGCTGTGGGCAGAAAAACTCAACTGAGTTGTTAACTGAATAAAATGGATCGCACTTTTAGGCCGGCAATTCCGGCTGTGTATAAGTCAATTAGGCACTGCTACGCATGTGGTTAAGCTGCAGTTGTGCACAACCGAGCAAATTGATTAAAAATTAAACAGATCTCTGTAAAGCTTGGTGTGTGGGGCTTTTATTCAAGGCTAAACAGCTTATCCACAAGGCCATGCACCTGTTAGGTGGATAAAAACAAAGTTATCCACTGCTGCCACAGTACCAGCGCTGAGGATTGTTTTACTCATTGTTAAGGCTATTCATGTGCTGGCAGAACGCAGTGCGGATCAGTGGCTGTGGATAAAATCACTGCTTGAGCTGTTTTTCTGGAACTGCCATTGCTGTGGATAAAGTCTAGGCTAATTTTCCACTATACTGCTGGTTAAAAAACGAACACCTCGCTGTAAGCTGCGTCTAGTAAGGCGTCTAGCCAAGTCTAAACAGCTTATCCACAGGCCCATCCCATGGCTTTGTGCACAGTTTGAAATATTTGTACAAAATTTGAACAGTGCGCTGTAAGGCCCGTACTGCCTGGTTTAGATGGGTGACTCCCCAGCTTATCCACAAGCTCATACAGCGAAGGCGGGGATAACTGTGCGTGGCCAATTTTGCTTACAACACCTACAATTAGCGGCTCACTTGGTTTTTAGAAGCTTTTTATGTCCTTATTATCTTGGCCAATACGCATTGCTCAGTGCATTCAGGCTGCCAATGCTGCTTTGGGTCGAGCGTGTGCTTGGCTGACCTTGTTTTTGGTATTAGGTACTGCTTGCGTGGTGCTGCTGCGATATGCCTTTGGCATTGGTGCCACTGCGCTGCAGGAAGCAGTGATGTATGCCCACGCGCTGACCTTTATGGGGACAGCAGCTTGGGCGTTGCAACGTGGCGCCCATGTACGTGTGGATATCTTTTATCAAAACTTTTCTGCGCGTAAACAAGCCTTAGTCAATAGCAGCGGTCATCTGTTTTTGTTAGTGCCGATGTGTTTATTTTTAGGCTGGAACAGTTGGGGCTATGTGGTTAATTCTTGGGCAATGCAAGAAACCTCCGGCGAGACCGGTGGTTTAGGTTTTATGTATCTGCAAAAGAGCATTATTTTATTATTGGTCGCAAGCTTGCTGCTGCAAGCTGTCGCGGATTTAGTGTTGCTGCTGAAGCAGTTGTTCACGCCGGCTGTGGCTAAGGATATGCAGCATGACTGAAGTATTGGCGATTGCGTTATTTATCACCATTTGCCTGACCTTGATTCTGGGTTATCCAGTGGCCTTTGTGCTGGGTGGGGTCTCGTTGTTATTTGCCGTGATTGGCATGTTCAGCGGTGTATTTGATCCGGTCTTTTTACAAGCCTTACCCAATCGCCTATTCGGCATTATGAATAACCAAACCTTACTGGCGGTACCGCTGTTTGTGTTTATGGGGGTGATGCTGGAAAAATCTCGGGTGGCCGAAGACTTGCTGGAATCCATGTCGCGTTTATTTGGCACTTTACGCGGTGGTTTAGCGATTTCGGTGTGTGTGGTGGGAGCGCTGTTAGCGGCCAGTACAGGGGTAGTGGGTGCCACTGTGGTGACCTTAGGTCTGCTGGCCTTACCGACGATGCTGCGCCGTGGTTATGACCCTGCGGTAGCCACCGGAACTTTAGCGGCCACTGGTACTTTGGGACAAGTGATTCCGCCATCGATTATCTTGGTATTACTGGGTGATGTGTTGGCCAGTGCTTATCAGCAGGCACAAATTCGTATGGGAGTGTTTACCCCGAAAACCGTGTCCGTCGGCGATTTGTTTATTGGCTCGTTAATCCCCGGGCTCTTGCTGGTGGCGATGTATATTGGCTATTTGATTTTTGTGGCCATTGTGCAGCCGAAAAAACTACCGGCTTTACCGCAAGACGCATTGGGTCCCATCGAATGGGGACGTTTATTTAAGGCGTTAATACCCCCTTTGCTATTGATGAGTGCAGTACTGGGTTCAATTTTAGCCGGTGTCGCCACGCCCACAGAAGCGGCCGCAGTGGGTGCCATAGGTGCCTTATTCTTGGCGTTGTTCAAAGGCCAGCTTAATCTGGCGCGTTTACGGGAAGTGGCCTTTGGTACGGCAGAAATCAGTGCCATGGTGTTTTTGATCTTAATTGGTGCCTCGCTATTCTCTTTAGTGTTCCGCGGTTTTGGCGGCGATGTGATGATTGAGAATGTATTTGCCCAGTTGCCCGGCGGTGTTCTAGGGGCCTTTTTCCTAGTGATGCTGGTGATTTTCTTATTGGGCTTTATTCTCGACTTTATTGAGATCATTTTTGTGGTGGTGCCCATTGTTGGCCCAGTGTTGTTGTCGATGGGTATAGATCCGATTTGGCTGGGGGTGATGATTGCCTTAAATCTGCAAACTTCCTTTTTAACCCCGCCTTTTGGCTTTTCTTTGTTCTATTTGCGCAGTGTAACGCCGGCCTCTGTGTCTACGCGTACCATGTACCGTGGGGTTTTGCCCTTTATTGGGATTCAGTTGACCATGCTGGTGATTGCTTATGTGTGGCCGGGGATTATCACTTGGTTACCTGAGCAGTTGTATGGCAATTAAACAGTGCCGGTAGTCTTGCTGCGCTGGAGCTATTGTTGCCGAGAGTTAAAGGCATTTTTTACCCTGAACCAGTCTATGCAACAAGGATGACCGGCAAAGGGTGGAGCTGCTCGGTACAAGAATAAAACGTTAGCCAGCAGGTGATCATTTAAGGGGAATAGCGATGCAACAGGCAATCACGGTAATGGACTTTTCTGGCTTACCCGGCTGGCGCTTATGTTTTGGCCAAGCGCAGTTGGATATTTGTCAGCAGGGTGGGCAGATCCTCAGTTATTTTCCCGATATCAATCAGCCGCCGGTGATTTGGTTGAGTGACTGTGCTGAATATAAACAAGGACAAAGTGTGCGCGGTGGCGTGCCAGTGTGTTGGCCCTGGTTTGGGGATATTCAACACAACCCTGCAGCTGTACAGAAAATGACCACTAAAGATGCGCCTTTTCATGGTTTGGCGCGCACTGTGGATTGGCAACTGATTGACAGCAGCGTTGATCAACACGCTGTGCAGATCAGTTTGCAGTTGGATGCCAGCGCAGGTTTAAGCAACTGGCCCCATGCAGCAACCTTAGAATTACATATTTGTTTGGCAGAACAGTTAACCATTCGTCTAGAAAATTACAATCTGGACTCGCAGCCACTGGCCATCAGTCAGGCGCTGCATACGTATTTTGCCGTCAGTGATATTGGGCAGACTCAGGTTGAGGGTTTAGCTGGCTGTGCTTATCACGAGACCCTGGAGCAGTGGCAGTTGCGCAAACAAGACGGAAACTTAAGTTTTAGCGGCGAAACCGATCGAGTCTATCTGCAAGTGCCGGAGCATTTACAGATTATTGATTCAGGCTGGCAGCGGCGGATTCATTTGCGCAGCCAAGGCTCACACTCAGCCATTGTTTGGAACCCTTGGATTGCTAAAGCGCAGACCCTCAGTGGTTTTGCCAGTGATGCTTGGCAGCAGATGCTGTGTATTGAAAGCGCCAATGTGTTAGATGATCATCTGCTGCTGGGGCCAGGTGAGCGGCATTGTTTACAGTTGGAATTAAGCTGTTCTGCACTAAATTAACTTCGCTGGCAGCTTTTCCCTGTCAGCTGCGAGCGCATCTGTTAGGCTAAATCGTCCATTAACGGGAGCAAGCAATTGAGTTCAAATGATCATTGGATGCAACGTGATTTAGACGTGTTATGGCATCCTTGTACACAAATGAAAGACCACGAAACCTTACCCATCGTACCGATTCGTCGCGCTGAGGGCATTTGGTTAGAAGATTTTGATGGCCGCCGTTATTTAGATGCGGTGAGTTCGTGGTGGACCAATATTTTTGGTCACTGTAATCCACGGATTAATAATCGGATTAAACAGCAACTGGATCAACTTGAGCATGTGATGCTGGCAGGTTTTACCCATGGTCCGGTGGTTGAGCTGTCGGAGCGGTTGGTGCAGATTACGCCAGAGGGTCTAAACCGCGTATTTTATGCCGATAACGGCTCCTCTGGGATTGAAGTGGCGCTAAAAATGAGTCACCACTACTGGCTCAACCATGGCCAGCCAGAGAAAAAGCGTTTTGCCACCATCAGTAATGGTTATCACGGTGAAACCCTCGCCACCTTAGCGGTGGGTGATGTGGCCTTATATACTGAAACCTATAAAGCCTTGCTGATGGACTGCATTAAAGTGCCCAGTCCAGACTGCTACCACCGTCCTGAAGGGGTGAGCTGGGAAGAGCATTCACGCTTGATGTTTGAGCATATGCGTCAAACCTTGGAACTGCATCATACCGAGCTGTCCGCGGTGATTTTGGAGCCTTTGGTGCAGGGTGCCGGTGGCATGCGCATGTACCATCCGGTTTATTTAACCTTACTCCGTGAAGCCTGTGACCACTATGGTGTGCATCTGATTTTGGATGAAATCGCCATGGGTTTTGGCCGCACCGGTAGCATGTTTGCCTGTAATCAAGCCAATATCACTCCGGACTTTATGGTGCTCTCCAAAGCCCTAACCGGTGGTTATTTGCCCATGGCGGCGATTATGACCACCGATGATGTGTATCAGGCGTTTTATGATGAATACGACACCATGCGCGCCTTTCTGCACTCGCATACCTATACCGGTAACCCGCTGGCTTGTGCTGCCGCATTGGCCACCTTGGATATCTTTGAGCAAGACAATGTCATTGAGAACAACAAGGTCTTAGCCCAGCATATGGCTGATGCCACTGAGCATCTAAAAGAGCACCCCCATGTGGCGGAAGTGCGGCAGACGGGTATGGTCTTGGCCATTGAGATGGTTAAAGATAAAGCCACTAAAGAGCCCTTTGCTTGGCAAGAACGTCGCGGCTTACAAGTCTATGAGCATGCCATGGCCAAAGGTGCGCTGCTGCGGCCATTGGGCAATGTGGTGTACTTTATTCCGCCTTATGTGATCACCCCTGAGCAAATTCATTGGTTGGCTGAAGTGGCCACCGAGGGGATTGATCTGGCTACTCGGGATTAACCGCTAGACGCTCTGTAGAAAACCACGCACCATAGCGTGGTTTTTTAATGGCCGGAGTTAAATTATGTCGCTACCGCGTTTTTTTGTTGCTGCGCCTTTGACGTTAGGTGTGCATGACTTGCCTGAAGCGCAAGCGCACTATTTAAGTCGCGTGTTGCGTTTAACTGTAGGCGCCCCAGTGCAGCTGTTTGATGGTAGCGGTCAGGAATATATTGGCGAGCTGACCCAAGTGGGGAAAAAGTCGGTGCAGGTGGACTTGCAGCAGAGTGTTGCAGGTTTAGCCGAATCAGCTTTGCGTATTCATTTGGGTCAAGGCTTATCCCGCGGCGAGCGCATGGATTGGGCCATTCAAAAAGCCACGGAGTTGGGTGTGGCCGAGATTACTCCATTGTTTACTGAGCGCTGTGAGGTGCGCTTAAATCAAGAACGGATACAAAAGCGTCTAGAGCATTGGCAGCAGGTGGCAATCAGTGCCTGTGAGCAGTGTGGGCGCTCTAAAGTGCCAGTAATTCATCCACCGCAGCAGCTCAAAGACTGGCAAACCTCAATCGTAGCCGACTTAAAGTTGGTCTTGCATCCAGTGGCGCAGCCGTTAACTGCACATGCTGCACCCAGCAGCTTGGCTTTTTTAATTGGTCCTGAAGGGGGCTTAAGCGAAACAGAAGTCGCGCAAGCTGCGCAGCATGGTTTTCAACCGGCCCGTCTCGGCCCGCGGGTACTGCGTACTGAAACCGCACCCATAGTGGCACTCAGTGTGGCGCAGCAGCTTTGGGGCGATTTCTAACAGAGCCACGCTGCTCTGCCGCCCTTGTCGCCCATAAATGGACGACCTACGCTTGTATTGCATATCTATTTGCAGGCCTTTTTTTAGATCAATTTGTAGGTGTATTAGTAGGTTTATTAGTAGGTCGACCTTTCAAGGTCGACAGATCCATCAGGCGGCACACCTATGTTGCTTTGTGCTAGGTTTATGTCGCCCATAAATGGACGACCTACGCTGTATTGCATATCAATTTGTAAGCTAAGCAGACGATTATTCGTAAATAACTGCGCTTGTTGCCCTTTTCAAAAGGGCGATGCACTAAACTATGCGCTTATTATTTTCCTATCGCGTTTTACCTTGATTATTAGAGGCCATTTGTGACTGTTGTATTGCACAATATTTTATCGTCAGTAATCCCCATTTTATTGTTTTTAGTCGGCGGCTATGGTCTCGGTAAAGTACTGCCAAAACTTATAATTCATCGGGTGGTGAACTACATTACGCCGGTGGTGTGGGTTATTTTATTTGTGATTGGCTTAGAGTCTGGGGAAGCCTTTAGTTCACTGGCCTCAGGTTTGAGTATTTTAAAGCATTCAGCGCTGTACGCTTTTACCATCAGTGCGGTGGTGTTTGCGTTGATTATGCCGTTTAACCGCAAACCCGCAGCAGAGGATGATGAACCCAGTTCCTGGACTGCGCTGTGGCATCCGATTAAAGAGTGTTTAATTGCTTTTAGTCTAGTGTTATTGGGCGCGTTTTTTTACCGTCTGCACTGGCATGACAATCAGTTAGGCGAGGTGGTTTTCAATATTTCTTACTGGCTGTATATATTGCTTTTGCTGATAGGTATGGACTTGGCGCAGGTGACTATTAGTCGCTCTTGGCTGGCTCCGCGGGTGCTGTTGATTCCTTTGTTGGTGATGATTGGTTCAATGCTTGCTGGGGTGTTAATCAGCTTAATGACTGGCGAAGAACTGGCGGTGGCCTTGGCGTTGAGTACCGGCTTTGGCTGGTTTAGTTTATCCGGTGCTTTGGCCGGGCAATATTTAGGTGATGTGTACGGTAGTGTGGCGTTACTGAATGATTTGATGCGCGAACTGATTGGCTTGACCGTGGTGTTTCTGTTAGGGCGCAATTATGCCAATAGCAGCATTGGTGTCTGCGCGGCAACTGCCATGGATACCACCCTGCCGTTTGTGCGCAAAGCCTGTAATTATGAGTATGTGCCCACGGCCATTATCAGCGGTTTAATTCTCACCGTGGCCGCGCCGTTTTTTATGTTGTTCTTTTTAAGCTTCGCGAGTATTTAAGGTTTGTTGTCGCAGCTGGCCGCATCAATGCTATCGGCAGCAAAGAAAAAAGAGGCCGCGCCACTGGCCTTGGCTTTAGCCAGTGCCAGTTCAGCATTGTGCAAAATATCTTGAGGGTTTTGCGCGCAACAGGGCAGCAGGCAAATGCCAATACTGGCGCTGATAGACAGTTGTTTGTTAGCGATGTTAAAGGGCTCTTGACTGGTTTGGATAATCTGTTCAGCCAGCTCCGCCACTTGGCTCGCTGTGCTGAGGCTTTCACATACGGCAACAAATTGGTCACTGCCAATCCGCGCTAATGTGCATTTATTACGCACCACAGTGCTGAGCCGTTGCGCCACCGCCTGTAGCAGTTGATCTCCAATGCTGTGGCCGAGCTTGTCGTTAATCTGCTTAAAATTATCCAAGTCGATTAATAACACAGCGCTGGATTGATCCTGATTATTGGCTGCTTGTAACACTCTCTTTAAGCGTTCATGCAGCTGGGTGCGATTGGCTAAACCGGTGAGTGAGTCGTAATAAGCCTGGTAGCTTAGATCCGCAGGAGAGTCTTGCAACACGGAAATATCAGAAAATACCGCAACGTTATGGGAGACAAAACCATTTTCATCACGAATTAAGCGAATGGTTTGATATTGTTGCAAAATTTCACCGTTTTTACGGCGATTCCAGATGGCTCCGCGCCACTGGTCGTGCTGCTCTAGCTCAGCCCAAAGTGCTTGGTAGAATTCTGGAGCGTGGTGGCCTGATTTAAACATACTTGGGGTTTGCCCCAGCACCTCTTCGGCACTGTAGCCAGTGATGCGAGTGAAAGCTGCATTGATATAGACAATGATATTGCTGCTATCAGTGATCAGCACACCTTCATTGGTGCTGGCAAATACCGCTTCGGCTTGTTTGAGCCGTTCTTCAGCAGCACGTTGTGCGGTGATATCTTGGGCGATACCAATCAGACGCACCGGTACACCTTGGCTGTTTTTGATTAAACGGCCACGGGAACGAATCCAGCGCACGCTGCCATCTTTATGCTGCATACGATAGGTGCTGTCATAATTGCCATCCCCTTCAGCAATAAAGCGCATTACATTACGGTAAACCCGTTCCCGCTCTTCAGGAATTAAGTGACTTTGCCAAGCCTGTTGATTATTGCCGAACTCTGCTTGGCTGTAGCCTAGATTGGCGCAATAGGCAGCGGAGAAGAAAACATCTTGCTCTTGGTTAAGAGACCAATCCCATAGAGCTTCTTGGGCAGCGTCTAAGGCCAGTTTTAGGCGTTCAAGCTGTGTTTGCGCATCAGTCTCAAGGCTCGCTTTAAGACGGCTGTAATGCAGTATGACGGCGAACCAGAAGAGTGTTGAGAACAGCGCAAAACCAAGCATGTGCAAGAAAGTATCGCTGGGGATACGAACTGTTGCTTGCCAAGCAAATTCAGCCAATAGCCAAGCGCATGCCAGAGCGGCATAGACTAAAAAATACTTTAATAAGGCACGGTCAGTTTTCATAGTACAGCATGCTCTAAATGACAGGGTTAAGCACCACCTATACTGACGCAGTATAAGGCTGCTAAGCAATGATTTAGCGCAAGACAACGTTGAAGAGGGGGGAGCGGGGCAAATTTTAGGCAAAAAAAAAGCTCATTCAGATGAATGAGCTTTTTAAATATGGTGCCCGGAGACGGAATCGAACCGCCGACACGAGGATTTTCAATCCTCTGCTCTACCGACTGAGCTATCCGGGCCAACGGCGGCTATTAAACAGAGTTTTACCGCAGCCGTCAAGTAACTTGTTGAAATATTTAATTATTCTTTTAGCGGTACATAACCTTCAGCTTGGGCAAACTCTTCACCAGCAAAGTATTTATCCATTTCTTGCATAATAAACTTACGATCATCAGCATCCATCATATTCAGATGACGCTCGTTAATCAGCATGGTTTGGTGGGTTTGCCACTCATCCCAAGCTTGTTGGGAAATATTGTTGTAAATGTCTTCGCCTTTGCTACCTGGGAAAGGTGGGCGGGCTAAGCCGGCGAGTTCTTTCTTATGTTTACGGCACATAACCATACGGGTCATTTTAATTCTCCTGTTGCAACTGAATAAGTGCGCGCTCAATCAGCCCCTTAATTGGGGCGGCTAAACCTAAGCGCGGAGGGTTGAGGGGGTTATACCAGAGCCAGTGATTTTCGGCTACGGCCAGTGGCGCGCTGCTGCGTACTTGAATCAGCCAGGGCTCAATATCTAAATGGAAATGACCCCAGATGCCTTCTGCGGGACGCTGTTGTAACAACAGGGCATTATCCTGATTGATTAGCAGCGGCATGGTCACGGATCTTACTGGCAGCTTCTTGCGTGGCCGTGGCGCTGGTAGGACATCTTGTTGTTGATTGGCATAGGCTGCGCAGCCGCTGACTATTGGGCAACGTGCACAGTCCGGTTGTTTGCGCGTGCAGAGTGTGGCGCCTAAATCCATCATGGCTTGGGTGTACTTAGCCACATCCTGCTGTGGAGTGAGTAATTCAGACAACTGCCACAGACGCTTAGTGGCTTGGCTGGCTCCGGGGTACTCGGTTTCTGCACTGTAGCGCGCCAACACGCGTTTAACATTGCCATCCAAGATGGGTGCGCGCAAGCCCATACTCAGACTGGCAATGGCACCGGCAGTGGAGGGGCCGATGCCCGGCAAGGTGGCTAAGGTTTCAGCACTGCGGGGAAACTCTCCCCCATAACTGTCACAGATCAGCTGCGCAGTTTTATGCAAATTACGCGCCCTAGTGTAATAGCCTAAACCAGTCCACAGGTGCAACACTTCATCCAGCGGCGCCGCCGCTAACTTCTCCACACTGGGCAGTGCTTGCATAAAGCGCGCAAAGTAATCCAGCACCGTGCTGACCTGAGTTTGCTGCAGCATAATTTCCGAGATCCACACCCGGTAAGGGGTAGCATTGTGCTGCCAAGGTAGATCTTTACGCCCATGGGTGTGGTACCAAGCAACCACTGCTGGGCCAAAAGCCTCGACTTTCATCGCTTAAATAGACCTCTTAGTGCATCTTGCAGCTCAGGGCTGACTTTTTTCTCGATTTTTTCATTGAGTTTTTCGTTGAGCTTTTCAGAGAGTCGCTCAGTCGCCGCAGTTGCGGCAATTTTGCCTAGAGCATCTTGGTCAATACGACAGGCTTTGGCACCCAGCTCTAATGGGCCGCGGCAGCGCAGCGGCCATTCAATATTGGCAAAGTTCTTGTTCACCTTACAGGCGGGGTCGGCCATGGCTTGGGTGTTACCGGTAATCAGCACGCCTAAAAAGTAATCCAAACTGAGTACGCGTAGATTGATATCCCCGCGACCTTTAACACTTAAACCAGGAATCGCCACACGTAAGTCTGGGTTGTGGGCAATGCCATTGCGAATAGTTAAGCTACCGCGCAAATCGTTAAAGCGCGTATCTTGGCTGCCCGTGCTCGGTGCCAAAGGCTTGCGGTTTAATGTGGCAATAGCCACGCACAGCTGGCGTTCAAGGTCAGCGCCGGGTAACACACCCTCGTGCAAAGCGAAATCTAAATTACCATTGAGGTATTCGATCCATTCGTACTGACTATTGCCGCGGCTGCGCAGCTCCATGCTGTTATCCAACAAACCAGTGACCATCACTTCTTCATCTAGGGCCGCGAGGATTTTCTCCACTGGCATATTTTGCGTGCGATGCTTAAGGGTTAGCAGCGGTTGCTCAGCGGTGGTATCGAGACTGGCGCTGGTCTGAAACTCACCATTGAACAAGTTACCTTGCAGGTTGTTTAAGGTAATCACCCCCTGATTAGCCAGCAGGTTCAGTTTGGCCTGGGAGATATCCAGGGCATTAATGGTCAGCTGAGCAAAAGCCAAATCCAGGTCAGCATTGATTTTCCCCAAGCGCTCAATGGGCAACATCTGCTCTGTGCTCCAAGCAGAGTTGGACGGCGCTCGAGGCAAGCTGCTAGTGCCACTGAGCCCAGCTTGTGCAGTTTGTTGTTTAACTTCTACTTGACGTTCAGTGGGCGCTTTTTTCTCGCTGACGGGTAAATAACGGTCCACATCCAGTTGATCACCGCTTAGCTTGGCGTACAACATGGCTGTATTAAGGTCTTTAATTCCAGCACTACCGGTTACAGCAGTTTGGTCAATGCTCATGACCATATCGTTAAACAGCAAACTATTGCTGGTACCTTGCAGGCGCGCATTAAATTCAAAATGGTTGAGGGCTTTTTTATCGGCCATCTCTGGCAGTTCTATGCCGACGCCAGTGAGGAATTCGTGCAAGTTAACTGCAGCAATGGACAGTGCACCGCTCAGTTGTGGCTCTTGATTCAGCTGCGTCGCCTGTAGCTCACCCAGTGCTCTAAGTTGGTTAACTGAAAGTTTTAGGCTATCCCAGCGAGCGATATTGGCGCTTTGGTCATAAAGCAGATTGCCTCGCGCAGTGTAATTGGCGGTTTTACCTTTGAGCGGCTCACCAGACACTTCACCGGAGAGTTTTACATTGTCCAGTAAGTAGCGCTGTAAGCCTTGGTCAATACTGGCTTTGGCGGTCAGCTCAATACGTGCGCGCAGCAATGGTTTGGGATTGCCAAGAAACCCAGAAAATTTGATCGCAACTGGTTCTTTTCCATGAATGGCGCCGGTGGTGAATTGCACACTTTCTAAGTTAAACTGTTGCCCGCTTTGTTCATCGTGATAATCAACCCGCGCACCATTCACAATCAAACTGTTGATATCCAGCTGCAGTGGGGCACTGCGTTGGGCCGGCGGTTCAGTTACTTTAGGTTCGGTAACACTGCTATCTGTAGTGAGTTCTGCGCTGGAGGCGGTTGCGGAATCCTGTTTGGGTCGGCCAATCTGCTCCCAGTTGCCTTCTCCTTGGGCATTACGGTGCAGATAGAGGTTTAAGCCATCGATCCGAATATCGCTCATTTGCACTTCTTTGCGCAATAAGGGCAGCACCTGCACCGATAAGCCCAACAAGCGTAAGTCAGCAAAAGGATCATCGGGGGTCGCGATGCTGGCAATTTTTGCATCAGTGATTTCAATTCCCAGCCAAGGGAATAAGCTCCAGCCAATTTCACCGTTTAGCTCCAGTTCAAGGTTGGCATGCTTACGGGCAAGCTCACGGATCTCATCTTTGTAGTCATTGGGGTCAAAAAATTGGGTCAGGGCAAATCCAGCCACTACTAGCACGGCTAGCAAACCTAGAAGTAGCAGACCAATAAGCTTGCTTAAAGATTTCACGGGCTCATTCCTTATGCTAATAAAACAACTATGGACGCAGTTTAACAGCTCAGTACATCACTGCAGTCAGCTGGCAGTCAGTTCTTGGTACTGGCGATTAGCAATGATTTTTCCTCAGCTAACTGGCGTAATGCTGGCTGATCTGCAGGAATAGATACTTCTAACACTGTTCCTGCGGCACCGGCTAAACGGGTCGCTTCTTCCAGTATACGCCGCGCCACGCCGCGGTTACGGGTTATTTCACGGACGCATAAATGCGACAGCAACCAGCGCTCTGCTTGTTTCTCTAATAAGGCTGCACCGAGCAAACGGCTATTAAAGCGGCCAGTGACCAAACTGTTGTTGCTGAGGCCAGCAGTGATTAATTCGGCAGCATTTTTATAGGGCGAAAGCAGCCAATCAGGGGCGTCAGCGTAGATTTTTTCTAGGTCAGCTAAGTCTTGCTGGCTGGGTTGTGCAGCGCTTTCAAAGTAAACAGGCATTACTAAAACTCCTCAATAGATGGGTCAGTGTACCGTTCAAAAACCTCTATCGGTAGCGGTCATACACGTTGCCGGCCTATAATGAGTAATTAATGAGATAACTCGGCCGCGTTATGCGGCTTTTAGCGGTGGAGTAAATCATGACCGAGCGTAAGGTTTCTGTTGAACGTAACACCCTTGAGACACAAATTAAGGTAACCATCAATTTGGATGGGACTGGCGAAGGACGGTTTGCCATTGGTGTGCCTTTTATGGAGCACATGTTGGATCAGGTTGCTCGCCACGGTTTAATCGACCTCGATGTCGAGTGTGTGGGTGACACCCATATTGATGATCACCACACCGTGGAAGATGTAGGCATTACCATTGGCCAAGCCTTTGCTAAAGCAGTGGGTGATAAAAGCGGTTTACGTCGCTATGGTCACTCCTATGTACCTATGGATGAAGCGCTGTCTCGAGTTGCGTTGGACTTCTCTGGACGTCCCGGCTTACAGATGCATGTGCCGTACTCCCGTGCGCTGGTGGGCGGCTTTGATGTGGACTTATTCCAAGAGTTCTTCCAAGGCTTTGTTAACCACGCACAAGTGACCCTGCATATTGATAACCTGCGCGGTACCAACACTCACCACCAGATCGAAACAGTGTTTAAGGCCTTTGGCCGGGCGCTGCGGATGGCGGTGGAAGTTGATCCACGTATGGAAGGTCGTATGCCCTCCACTAAAGGTAGCCTCTGATGCAAACCATTGCCGTAGTTGACTACGGGATGGGCAATCTACATTCAGTGGCTAAGGCGCTGGAACATGTGGCCTCGGCCCGTGTACAAATTACCAGTGATCCGCAGCTGATTCGTGATGCTGACCGTGTTGTGCTGCCTGGTGTGGGCGCAATACGGGACTGTATGGCTGAAATAGAACGTCACCAGCTCTTGGATGTGATCGCTGAAGTGAGCCGTGATCGGCCTTTTCTAGGTATTTGTGTTGGCATGCAAGCGTTGCTGGAAAGCAGTGAAGAAAACGGCGGTGTTGCCGGTATAGGCATATTCCCTGGTCATGTGCGTGCTTTTGGCGCTGAGCTGTACGAAGGTGAGCAACACTTAAAAGTCCCGCATATGGGCTGGAATGAAGTCACCCAGAACTTACCGCATCCAATGTGGCACGGTATTCCCGATCTGGCGCGTTTTTACTTTGTCCACAGCTACTATGTTGAAGCGGGTAATCCGCGTCAGGTGGCTGGTAGCTGCCAATATGGTGTTGAGTTTGCTGCTGCTTTAGCTGATGGCCCGCGTTTTGCGGTGCAGTTTCATCCAGAAAAAAGCCACACCCATGGTTTGCAACTGTTACAGAATTTTGTAGCTTGGGATGGGCGCTGGTAGCGCTTGATTCCGAGCTGATTGATTGACTTAACTTTTTTAGACAGGCTGATTTAATGCTGATTATTCCCGCGATTGATTTAAAAGATGGTGCTTGTGTACGGCTGCGCCAAGGACGTATGGAAGAATCCACTGTTTTTTCAAATGATCCAGTGGAAATGGCTGCGAAGTGGGTTGAGGCGGGTTGCCGTCGCTTGCACTTGGTGGACCTTAATGGTGCGTTTGAAGGTAAGCCCGTGAATGGCGAAGTGGTGACTGCAATTGCTGCTCGTTACCCGGATTTACCCATTCAAATTGGCGGTGGTATTCGCACGCTGGACACCATTGAACATTATGTTCGGGCCGGTGTTAGCTATGTGATTATCGGCACCAAGGCGGTGAAAGAGCCTGACTTTGTTGCAGAGGCCTGTAAAGCATTTCCCGGCAAAGTAATTGTTGGTTTAGATGCGCGCGATGGCTTTGTTGCTACTGATGGTTGGGCGGAAACCAGTGAACTACAAGTGGTGGATCTGGCTAAGCGTTTTGAAGCCGATGGCGTGTCAGCCATTGTTTACACCGATATTGCTAAAGACGGCATGATGCAGGGCTGTAACGTTGAAGCTACGGCGGCCTTGTCCCGTGCCACTACGATCCCAGTGATTGCTTCCGGTGGTATTCATCATATTGGTGATGTTCAGGCGCTCCTAGATGCCCGTGCCCCAGGCATTGTTGGCGCCATTACCGGCCGGGCAATCTATGAAGGCACCTTAGATATTGCCGAAGCCCAAGCCCTGTGTGACAGTTTTAAGTAATTCTATTGTTGGACGCTGTGTAGGCGATGATGTAGATGTCGATATTGTAGGTCGCGGCTTTAGCCCGACAGGGTCGTTGTAAACGGTCTGATGTTATTGTGTAGATTGATAGATTTGTCGCCCTAAAGGGACGACCTACATTTGCAAATCCATTGGGCGTGTATTGTGTATGCATTTGATGTGTACTATCTGTGCCTTGAATGTGGATTAGGTTTGTTTTTGTAGGTCGTGGCTTTAGCCCGACAGGGTCGTTGTAAACGGCCTGATGTTAATGCGTAGATTGATAGATTTGTCGCCCATCAATGGACGACCTACGATGGGTTGGCATTGGGCGTGCATTTGTTTTTAACGCAAAAATTTTAAATTTATTGAACCAGTGGAGAGCCGTATGACGCTCGCGAAACGTATCATTCCTTGCCTTGATGTTGAAAATGGCCGCGTAGTAAAAGGGGTAAAATTTGAGAATATTCGCGATGCCGGCGATCCGGTAGAAATTGCTCGCCGCTATAATGAGCAAGGCGCCGATGAAATTACCTTTCTCGACATCACTGCCACAGTAGAAGGCCGCGACACTATGCTGGAAACGGTGGAGCGCATGGCCAGTGAAGTGTTTATTCCGTTGACTGTCGGTGGTGGTGTGCGCACTGTGGACGATATCCGCAATCTGCTCAATGCGGGCGCGGATAAAGTCTCGATTAACTCAGCGGCAGTGTTCCACCCGGAATTTGTCCAAGAAGCAGCGCAACACTTTGGCTCACAATCCATTGTGGTGGCCATTGATGTTAAGAAAGTCTCTGGACCGGATGAAGCACCCCGTTGGGAGATTTTTACCCACGGTGGCCGCAAGTC
>CAJDVK010000045.1_pt1 | contig 31670 bp, 29 predicted proteins | sample 7391401 | NCBI WGS metagenome assembly CAJDVK01 (sample SAMEA7055696, study PRJEB34461) | soil metagenome | biome: terrestrial ecosystem; feature: Peninsula; material: soil | place: Antarctica | collected 2016
CGGAATACAAATCCTTCCTCGTTAACGTAGAGAGGGTGTAATCATGGCTACACAAGACATAATCGCACGCTCTGCCACCACCACACCGAGTCCCTCGGTGCGTCAACTTGACCAGGTGGCAAAGCTCATCGACACCACATTGTGCATTGGCTGTAAAGCCTGCCAAGTGGCCTGCTCGGAATGGAACGATCTGCGTGACGAGATCGGTACCAACGTTGGGGTGTATGACAACCCCAGCGATTTGACTGCCGAATCTTGGACGGTGATGCGTTTCGCTGAGCACGAAACCAGCGAGGAGGACATCGAATGGCTGATCCGTAAGGACGGCTGCATGCATTGTGTGGATCCGGGCTGCCTAAAAGCATGCCCGAGTCCAGGCGCAATCATTCAATACGCCAATGGCATCGTCGATTTCAACCAAGACAAATGCATCGGCTGCGGCTATTGCATTACTGGTTGTCCCTTCGACGTGCCACGTATTTCCAAAAAAGATGACAAGGCTTACAAATGCACCCTGTGCTCTGACCGAGTTGCGGTAGGTTTAGAGCCTGCCTGCGTCAAGGTGTGCCCCACCGGGGCCATTGTCTTCGGCACCAAGGATGACATGAAGGAACATGCCGACTGGCGAATTGCCGACCTCAACCGACGCGGCTATGAAAACGCTGGACTCTATGACCCTCTAGGTGTGGGCGGAACCCACGTGATGTATGTGTTGCACCATGCGGACAAGGCCGGACTCTACAGCGGCTTGCCGCAAAACCCGGCTATCAGCCCAATGGTCAGCGTCTGGAAAGGCGTCACCAAACCCTTGGCGATGGTCGCCATGGCGGCCACAGCGCTGGCTGGGTTCTTCCATTACGTACGTATCGGGCCTAACCGCGTCGAAGAGGACGAGGAGAAAAGTCCTGAAAGATTAGCAACGGTCGAATACCACGACCCTGCTGAGCGCAGTGACCCGAGCCCAGGAGGAGAGCGAGATGAATAATGACATAAACCATGATCTTCAGCGCTACAATGCCAACGAGCGCTCCAACCATTGGGGAGTTGCTTTACTCTTCATCTTGGCTGGACTCTCAGGCTTGGCACTCTTCCATCCGGCTTTATTCTGGTTGAGTAATTTGTTTGGCGGCGGGCCTTGGACGCGCATTTTGCACCCCTTTATTGGGGTGGCAATGTCTATCCTGTTCGTCTTAATGGTCTTTCGCTATGCTGGACGCAATCGGATCAAGGCCCGCGATCGCCAATGGTTGTCCCAGTGGCGTCAAGTGGTCAACAACCAGGAAGAGGGCTTACCGCCTGTGGGCAAGTACAACGGTGGCCAGAAGCTTTTATTCTGGGTGCTGGTGGTCAGTATGTTGCTCTTATTGCTCAGCGGAATCGTGATCTGGCGCGACTACTTCAGCGGCTTCTTCGCCGTTGGCCTGATCCGTTTTGCCAGTGTACTGCATGCATTTTTCGCCTTTGTGCTGATTTCCAGCATCATTGTGCACATCTATGCGGCCATCTGGGTTAAAGGCTCAGTGCGTGCCATGATGTCCGGTAAAGTGAGTGCCGCTTGGGCGCGCAAACACCACCGACTGTGGTACGACGAAATGCGTAAAAAAGAGCGCTAATCCATACCGACCAGCCCGAGGGGAAATGAAGGGTTGGTCGGTGCGCTTGTACAATAGTTGTAATCTCAGGCAGCGTACACATGCGCTGCCTGTTTATTTGTGCTCTAGTATCTCAACCATGCCGATGCAAACCACCCTACCTAGCTAGACAAGGAACCAACCCATGTCCTCCAAAATTCTCGAACCTGGGGAGATCGAAGGCGCAGCGATGACGCCACCCTTTGTATTACTGCCTCCAACCGATCTATTTGCCAAACGTGCCGAGCGCTTTGATAGTTTAGCCGAAGGCCATCCTATGAGTGCTTATCTGCGCCTGCTGGCCAGCATCTGTCGTGCACAACAGACTGTGCTTGACGCACCACCGAGCCTACCGGATCTCGACAGTTCGTTAATCAATGCCGCTTTACAGCATGAAATGCCGCCATTGGCCGTGGATACCTTGCTCCATGATAACGGTTGGCACGCACAACTGGATGCTTGGCTTGCTGCGTTTACTGAGCAAAATAAAGAGTTACCCGATGCGGTGCAAACTGCACTGCAACGGCTACGCCAAGCCGACGCTGAGCAACGCCGTGTTTGGGCGACTGCGCTACTGGGCGGCCGTTTTAGTCAAGTGCCTGAAGCCTTGGTCCCTTTTCTAGGCGCTGCCTTGCAGATTGCTTGGCGGCATTGGCTAAAAGCCATTGATATCGAGGCCATTCGTGAGGGCGAAAATCAAACTGAGTGCCCCTGCTGCGGTTCATTGCCAGTCGCTGGAGTTGTCCATCAGCGCCGCCCCATGGACGGGGTACGCTATTTACTGTGCTCACTGTGCGCTGCCGAGTGGCACTACGTTCGCCTCAAGTGCAGCCATTGCCTGAGCACTCGGGAACTCGATTATCTGCACTTCGACGACAGCCCGTACGGTATCAAAGCTGAAGCCTGCCCCGACTGCCAGACCTATCTGAAGCAACTCTATCTAGAGATAGACGCAAACGGTGAGGCGGTCAGCGCAGATCTCGCCAGTCTCGATCTGGACCTGCTCTTGGCTGAGCAAGGTTGGCAACGACGCACGCCAAATCTATTATTGGCGCCGGGTGACGGCGAAGGTGACCAAGGAGAAGTAAATTAATGAACACTGCGCAACAATCGCGCCCGCCCTCAGTGGAGCAACTTCTCAGTGCCGCTGGCATGGCGATGCTACAGGAGCGGCATGGCCGCGCGTCGCTGCGCAAAATAGTACGTGATTATCTGGCGGAATTGGGCGACGCCTATCGCCGCGACGAGCTGCTGCCAGAGATGCTGGCCGAAAAGTCGCTGGTAACTGAGGTGGCTGCTCGATTAGAGCGTGGTCAACGGCCTAATCTGCGGCGTATGTTCAATCTGACCGGCACCGTGTTGCACACCAATCTCGGCCGTGCTCTGCTGCCAGAAGAGGCGATCCACGCCATAACATTGGCCGCGCGGCATCCCACCAACCTGGAGTTTGACTTGGCCACAGGTCAGCGCGGTGACCGCGATAGCCTCGTGGAGCAACTGGTGTGTGAGCTGACCGGTGCCGAAGCAGCGACTATAGTCAACAACAATGCTGCTGCGGTGCTATTGGCCCTGAGCGCCCTTGGAACAGGTCGTGAAGCTGTTATTTCCCGCGGCGAGCTGATTGAAATTGGCGGCTCCTTTCGTATTCCAGAGATTATGCAGCAAGCCGGCGTTATTCTGCGCGAAGTGGGCACCACCAACCGTACCCATGCCCACGATTACCAAACCGCCATCAATGAGCACACTGGGCTGATCCTCCGGGTACACCCCAGCAACTATGTAATTCAAGGCTTTACCGCCAGCGTCGCCACCAAGCAACTGGCTGCTATCGCCCATGAAAAAGGTTTACCTTTGTTGGAAGATCTGGGCAGCGGCAGCTTAGTCGATCTGTCGCGCTGGAATCTACCGCGGGAACCGCTGGTGCAGGAATCCCTGAGCGACGGTGCTGACATTGTCACTTTCAGCGGCGACAAGTTGCTCGGTGGCCCCCAAGCGGGACTGATCGTTGGGCGGCGTGAGCTGATTGAACGCATCAAAGCACATCCGCTCAAACGTGCGCTGCGAGTGGACAAGCTGACTTTGGCAGCACTGGAAGCGGTGCTGCGCCTGTATCAAGACCCCGACCGGCTGGCAGAGCGTTTAACCAGCCTGCAACTGCTGACTCGGCCGGAAGCAGAAATCGATGCTCAAGCCCAGCGCCTGGTACCATTAATGGCGCAGCAGTTGGGCGCAGACTGGCAGGTTAGCGCACAAGCGTCCCTCGGTATGATCGGTAGTGGTGCGCAACCTGTGGCGCGACTGCCCAGCGTCGCCCTGTGCCTGCGCCCTCAAGGCGCTCGCCGGGAACGCAATCAAGCACTGATGGCGTTGATGGCGGCATTGCGCGACCTGCCCATTCCTGTGGTTGGCCGCCTTGACGACGATGCTTTATGGCTCGACCTGCGCCAACTGGATGACGAAACGCTGTTCATTGAACAGCTATCGGCGCTGCAGGTAAACAAAGGATGATTATCGCCACAGCAGGACACATCGACCACGGTAAAACCGCGCTTCTGGAAGCACTGACCGGTCATGCCGGTGATCAGCGCCGCGAGGAACAAGAGCGCGGCATCACCATTGATTTGGGCTACCGCTATGCGGACTTGGGTGGCGTCGCAACCCTGGGTTTTATCGACGTACCGGGCCACGAACGTTTTGTCCACAATATGCTGGCCGGTGCCGCAGGCGTTGATTTAGCCTTGCTGGTGGTGGCAGCCGATGATGGGGTGATGCCGCAAACCCGCGAACACTTAGCCATCCTTGCCTTGTTGGGCATTCCGCGTTTATGGGTGGCGCTGACCAAGTGCGATCGAGTTGATGAGCAGCGTCAGGCCGCTGCAGAGACTGAAATCAAGGCGCTGCTGGCACCCGGCCCTTACTCGGATGCACCTGTATTTAGCCTTTCAAGTATCACCGGCGATGGCATTAGCGCACTGCGCGAAGCACTCATAGCAGCAGCGCAGAACACCGCGCAGCATACCGCGCAAGATCATTTCCGCTTGTCGGTGGATCGCGCCTTCAGTGTCTCTGGTGCCGGTACTGTGGTCACCGGCACCGCATTATCGGGGCGCGTGACAGTGGCTGACAGTTTGCTGCTGGTGGATAGCAAAGGCATTCAACAGCAGGTGCGAGTGCGCGGCCTGCACGCGCAAAACCGCAGCGCCGAGAGCGCTTATGCAGGCCAGCGAGTGGCGCTGAATCTGGCGGGCGAGCGACTTAAAGCCGAACAGATTCAGCGTGGCAACTGGTTGCTGCCCACTGCGCTGCTGAACCCCAGCCGCAGACTGGATATCCGTTTAACCTTACTGTCTGATGCTGCACGAGCGCTGGAACATTGGACCCCGGTGCATGTGCACCTCGGCGCGCAGCGTTTGACTGGCCGTGTGGCGCTGTTGGAACAGCAACGTCTTTCCCCTGGTGCCACTGGCTTGGCACAACTGGTGCTCGACGGTCACAGCAATGCGGTCTACGGTGATCGCGTGGTGCTACGTGATCAATCTGCTTGGCACACGCTGGGCGGTGGCATGGTGCTTGACCCTAACCCACCGACCCGCCAAAGGCGCACACCAGTGCGGTTGGCCCAACTGCATGCCTTAACTCAAGGCGGGTTAGAGGTTGCGCTGCCAGCGCTACTCAGCAGTGCCGATAACGGTCTGGCACCAGCCACCCTCGAGCGCACCTTCAATCGCTCGCAACAGAGTTGGCTGTTACCCCAAGGCACAGTCAGCAAGTCCACCGCCAGCGGCCCACGATTATTCGCTGAGAGCCTGTGGCAACAACATCGCTTGAGTCTCACTGAGGCCTTGATCCGCTTTCACCAAGAGCAGCCCGACCAACCAGGGCCCGACCGCAGTCGTCTGCGGCGCTACGGACTACCCAACCTAGACCCAGCAGTATTCAGCGCTTTGCTGGATGAAGCTTTATTGGATGCCAGCCTAACCGCCACTGGTCCTTGGCTGCATATGCCAGAATTTCGAGTACGCTTAAGCGCCGAGGAAGAAGCGTTAAAAAGACGGCTCTGGCCACACCTTGAAGCCGGTACGATTAACCCACCTTGGGTGCGGGATCTAGCGCGTTTGGAGAATTACGATGAGGGGCAAGTGCGCGCATTGCTGTTAAAACTCGCGCGCCTAGGGCAACAAGTGGTGCGCGATCTGTTTTACACTGAGTCTGCCATTGAGCAGCTGGCAGAATGTGCAATAAATCTAGCCGAAAGCGACAACACACTCGAAGTGGTGGAGTTCCGCGATGCCTTAGGCTTAGGCCGCAAGCGCTGCGTGCAACTACTGGAATACCTTGACCGTCTCGGAGTTACTCGGCGTTTCGGCAATCATCGACGGCTACGTGAAGAAAGTAGCGTGGTTTTGCGCATTAAAACCCGTTAGTATGGATCGCTTACGGAGGGCAATCACATCCGGTGGTGTGGCCGGACTTCAAATCCGGTTGGGGACGGCAGCCGTTCCTGGGTGGGTTCGACTCCCACTGCCCTCCCGTTCCTGGGTGGGTTCGACTCCCACTGCCCTCCGCCACTGCGTATAATTCCAAGGTTTTCGTGCTCAGTCTTTCAGTTTCAGCGCCTGAACACTTTCATCGCTCGGATCAAAACCATCGTGCTGCGCTTGCGCAACAAAGGCTGCCACGGCCTTTTCCCCCCGCAACAACTTCGTTTTGGCGCTTGCCCAATCATCGGGCCTGAGTTGAATCATCCAGCCTGCACCATAACAATCTCGATTGATCAGCGCTGGACGCCGCTCAAGCTGTTCATTGTGCGCCACCACGGTACCGGCAATCGGGCTTTTTGCCGAAGCAGCTGCCTTAGCAAACTCCACCACGCCCAAACTGCGATCAACCTCAATCTGCAAACCCACCCGTTTAGGGGTGAAAGCAAAGATATCGCCAAACAAAGCCACACCGTACTCGGTTAACCCCAAAGTCACTTCGCCGCCAGCCTCCTCGCGCAGCCACATGCTGTGTTCAGGGGCATACCAAAGCTCATCAGGAAAGGTCATACCAGCTAAGATCATAATGAAAGCACCTTTTCGTATTCAAGAATCATTGTTGCCAGTTCACCACCGCTACCAAAATCGTCCACCTCAGCAATCAGCGGCTGCTCTTCAACCTGCGTTTGTCCCGGCAACGGTGGTTTGCGGCAGAGCAAGATACGCGCACCCATTTGTTTGGCCTGACGAATAAAATGAATCACCGGTGCGCCGTTGGTCTCTGGAAAAACCGATTCGGCCACACCAGGACGGGCAAACTCCGCCGCTTCCCCGGTCAGGTAGAGGGTCACCTCAGCATCCATACAGGCCAGCAACGTAGCTATGTGAAAAGGCGCAGCGCAGCGTGCTGGGGTACTGGGGCCACTGGTCACGAGAATCAAAACACGCTGAAGCGATACTGTAGTCAAGATGATCTCCTTTGCTCAGGGTTCAAGCAATAACACAACACAGGTAAAGCACAGGCCGCTAAGCCATCCGGCGAACCGCCTACGGCGATAAATCAGCATAGATAAGATTTGCTGGTAATGCCATTGCCTCAAACTTTTGCCAGAACAACACTATCGTTCCAGCTAAAAACACTGCACGCCACAGCGCACTTCTCTTTAAATTTCAAAATAAAACTCAAAGCCCTTGCCTGCAGCAGCCACCGGTTGATGGCCAAGCGATTAACCCGTGATGCTAGCAGTGACCACGACAACCCACTCTTCAAAGCTTGTAAGGCGAGCAACCAGGCTTACTGGCACTTAACTTCACTGTAAAGTGCACAGCGGCAGGTGCGACTGACAACGCTGCCCAGATAAGAACAGCTAAAGAGCCAGATTTATAATAAACACAAGCGATCGACATATGCTGTTTCCCTCAACGCACCCGCCTCATGTATGCTAGACAGATATTTTTCATTGGTGCGCTGCGGTGCATCATCCTTATGACTTTCTTGACGATAATCACATAAAATCATGCACGAACAGTATCAACCTCGCGACATTGAAGCCGCCGCTCAGCGCCATTGGGCCGAGCAAAAATCCTTTGAAGTGACCGAACAACCGGGCAAAGAAACCTTTTATTGCCTGTCGATGTTCCCCTACCCAAGCGGGCGCTTGCATATGGGTCACGTGCGTAATTACACCATTGGTGATGTGATTGCTCGCCACCAGCGCATGCTGGGTAAAAACGTTTTACAGCCCATGGGTTGGGACGCCTTTGGTATGCCTGCGGAAAATGCGGCCATGCAACATAAAGTAGCGCCAGCCGCCTGGACTTACGAAAATATGGCCTATATGAAAGCCCAGTTTATCCAGTTGGGCTTGGCCATTGATTGGTCACGGGAAATCACCACCTGCCAGCCAGATTACTACCGCTGGGAGCAGTGGCTGTTCACCCAGTTGTACAAAAAAGGCATCATCTATAAGAAAGTCGGCACGGTAAACTGGGACCCAGTGGACCAAACTGTACTGGCCAACGAGCAAGTGATTGATGGTCGCGGCTGGCGTTCTGATGCGCTGGTGGAAAAGCGCGAAATCCCCATGTACTACTTTAAGATCACCGCCTACGCCGATGAGTTGCTATCCGGTCTGGATGACATGCCAGGCTGGCCTGAACAAGTTAAAACCATGCAACGTAACTGGATCGGTAAAAGTTACGGTGCCGATATCTTGTTTGATTACGATATAGATTCCGTAGGCGTAGAAGGTCAGCTCAAGGTGTACACCACCCGTCCTGACACTTTAATGGGCGCCACTTATGTGGCGGTTGCTGCTGAGCACCCCTTGGCGGAACGTGCGGCGACTGACAACCCTGAGCTGAAAGCTTTTATAGCTGAATGTAAAGCAGGCTCTGTGGCAGAAGCCGATATGGCCACCATGGAGAAAAAAGGCCTGCCCACCGGCCAGTTTGTACTGCATCCGCTGACCGGCGACAAACTACCTGTGTATGTCGCCAACTATGTTCTGTGGGGCTATGGTGAAGGCGCTGTAATGGCCGTTCCTGCCCATGATGAGCGTGACTTTGAGTTCGCTAATGCGTACCAGTTGCCCATTACCCAAGTATTCGCTTCTACAGATGAAGAAAACAGCTTTGACGCAACAGTCTGGAACGATTGGTATGCCGATAAAACCAATGTTAGCGCAGTTAACAGCGGTAAATACGATGGCCTCAGCGTACAAGACGCCTTTGATGGCATTGTTGCTGATCTGGAAACCAAGCAACGCGGTGAGCGCAAAACTCAGTTCCGCTTGCGGGACTGGGGTATCAGCCGCCAGCGTTACTGGGGTTGCCCGATTCCTATTGTGCACTGCCCAAGCTGTGGCGATGTACCTGTACCAGACGACCAGCTGCCAGTGGTACTGCCGGAAGATGTTATCCCCGATGGCGCCGGCAACCCACTGAGCAAGATGCCTGAGTTTTATCAGTGCAAGTGCCCATCCTGTGGCGCTGACGCCCGCCGTGAAACTGACACCATGGACACCTTTGTCGAGTCGTCCTGGTATTACGCACGTTATGCCTCGCCGCAGTATGAAGGCGGTTTGGTGGAAAAATCTGCAGCTGAGCACTGGTTGCCGGTTGATCAATATATTGGCGGCATCGAGCACGCAATTTTGCACCTACTCTATGCGCGCTTCTTCCACAAGCTGATGCGCGATGAAGGTTTAGTCAATAGCGATGAGCCTTTTACTAATCTACTGACCCAAGGCATGGTCATTGCAGAAACCTATTACCGCATTCTGCCCAATGGTGCACGCGAATGGTTTAACCCTGAAGAAGTCACGGTTGAGCACGACAGCAAAGGCAAAGCTGTATCGGCAGTACTGATCGCCGATGGCAAGCCGGTTGTGATTGGCGGCATTGAAAAAATGTCCAAATCGAAAAACAACGGGGTTGATCCACAAGTCATGATTGACGAGTACGGTGCTGACACCTGCCGCCTGTTTATGATGTTTGCTTCACCGCCAGATATGAGCTTGGAATGGTCTGACTCTGGGATCGAAGGTGCCAGCCGCTTCCTCAAGCGGGTCTGGCGCTTAGCCTATAAGCATGTCAACTCTGAAGACCATCAAGATCTAGACATTGCCAGCTTAACTGATGGGCAAAAAGAGATTCGCCGCAGCATTCACGCCGCAATCAAACACGCTTGCCAAGATGTGGGTAAACATCAGAAGTTCAACACCGCCATTGCGCAAGTGATGACGTTGATGAATGTGCTGGAAAAAGCACCCACGACAACTGCGCAAGACCGCGCTTTACTGCAAGAAGGTTTGGAAACTGTGGTGCTGTTGTTAGCGCCAATCACCCCGCATATTTGTCATGAACTGTGGCTGCAACTGGGTCATAGTGAGCCCGTGATCGATGCGGCTTGGCCCCAAGCCGATGAAAATGCCTTAGTCCAAGACACGCTTAATATGGTGGTGCAGGTGAACGGCCGCTTACGAGGACACATTGATGTGTCTGCCAGCGCCAGCCGGGAAGAGATTGAAACAGTGGCCCGCGCCAATGAAAACGTCGTACGCTTTGTCGATGGTTTAACCATTCGAAAAGTGATTGTTGTTCCAAACAAGTTAGTTAATATTGTAGCGAACTGACTGAGTCGTGAATTTTTACTCACCCCTGCATAACCTCAAACCGAGGTTATGCATAGAGGACATACCATGCTGAAACGCTCTATTACTGTACTGGGTCTGGCTTTTGTATTGACCGCTTGCGGCTTCCAGTTACGCGGTACAGGTACCACCCAAATGGCGCTTACCGAACTGAACTTTGCTGCCCGTGATGCGCTGAGCCCGTTAGGTAAAGAAGTCAAAAACACTCTTGCCAATAATAAAGTATTGGTGACCACCAGTGCGCCCTTTACCCTCTATATTGGTCCAGAAGAAACCAGCCGCCGTACCGCCAGCTTCACCCCAGGCACACGCAGTGCAGAATATCAGCTGACCAGCTCAGTCAGCTATGAACTGCGCTCTGGCAGCCTGCCTGCTTTACTGCAGGATCGGGTTGAAGTGCAGCGCACCTATGCCTACAGCCAAGACAACGTGACTGCCTCGGGTCAAGAAGAAGCGCTGCTGCGCGATGAAATGCGCCGCGAGCTGGTGATGCAATTAATGATGCGTCTGCAAGCTGTGACCCCTGATCAGTTGCAAGGCTTAAAAGAACAAGCCGAGCGCAAAGCACACGCTGAAGCACAAGCCCGCGAAGCAGCCATACGCGCACGGCAGCTGGAACAGCCACAACAATCACCGATTATTTTACCTTGATGATTAAGAGCCTTGTGCAAGCAAGGCTCTGACCCCCTATGCGCATTTACCCTGAAAAACTCGCCGGTCTACTGAAGCAAGGTCTGCTGCCTATTTACTTGGTCAGTAGCGACGAGCCATTATTGGCCCAAGAAGCCAGCGATACCATTCGCAGTGCGTGCCGCCAGGCAGGCTACAGTGAGCGCCAAGTCTTTCATGTGGAGCGGGGCTTTGACTGGAATATTATCCGTGAAGCCAACGCCAGCTTGTCGCTGTTTGCAGAAAAGCGTCTCTTGGAGTTGCGCATCAACTCAGGTCGACCCGGTGAGCCTGGCAGTACGGTGCTGTTAGAGTATTTAGCCCGCCCCGCCGAAGACACAGTATTGCTGATCAATGTGCCGCGGCTCGACAGCGCTATGCTGCGCAGTAAATGGGCCAAAGCCTTGATGGACAGCCCCTTGTGCGGTTTTTTACAACTGCACAATATTACTATTGAACAGTTACCCAATTGGATTAATCAGCGCCTCAGCCAACAAGGCTTAAGCGCGGACCCAGAGGCAATTGATCTGATTGTGGCCCGCACCGAAGGCAATCTGTTGGCCGCCGTGCAGGAAATCGAAAAACTCAAACTGTTGAGTAACAGCAAGCATCTGGACTTAGAAACGATTCAAGCCAGCATTGCCGACAGCGCCCGTTACGATGTGTTTGGCTTAGTCGACGCTGCTCTGAGCGGCGACACAGAACGCAGCTTGCGTGTTTTAGCCGGTTTACGCAGCGAAGGCGTGGATATTCCGATTATTCTGTGGGCGGTGGCCCGTGATATTCGCCAATTGGGCACCCTGGCTCAGCAGCTCAGTCAGGGCACCAGCATGGAGCGCGCCCTCTCTCGCGTTTGGCCGGCAGCGCGCAAACCACTGTTTACTCGAGCGCTAAAACGTTTAACTGCCTCCCAATGGCAGCTACTGCTTAAAGATGCGCAGCTGATTGATGAGCAAAGCAAAGGGCAGGCCATTGGTGATGCTTGGGTCGGCATGGCCTCCTTGCTGTTAAGAATGTCTGGCTCCCGCTTAGCTATTTTCCAGCACCAGTAACGGATAAAAGCCAAGCAGTGCTGGTTTTTTGCTAAACTATTGTGCTTGTTAATTGGAGCAGCCGAATGTCCCAGATCTATCAACACCGCGCCCGTAAGCGTTTTGGTCAAAACTTCTTGCACGACACTGGCGTTATTGATCGCATTCTTCGTGCAATTTCACCGCATGAAGGCGAGCACGTGTTAGAAATCGGACCCGGTCAAGGCGCTCTAACCGAAGGTCTATTGAGCAGTGGCGCGCAGCTTGATGTGATCGAAATTGACCTCGACTTGGTTTCCATTCTTAAGGTCAAATTCATCCTGGCATCTAATTTCACCCTACATCAAGGTGATGCGCTCAAGTTTGATTTTGCCCGTCTGAACGCTGCGCCGAACAGCCTGCGCGTAGTGGGCAATCTGCCTTATAATATTTCCACACCACTGATTTTCCACCTTCTCGACAATGCACATTTAGTGCGCGACATGCATTTTATGTTGCAAAAAGAAGTGGTCGAGCGCATGGCGGCCAAACCCGGTGGCGGAGACTGGGGGCGTTTATCCATTATGGTGCAGTACCATTGCCGGGTTGAGCATTTATTTAATGTTGGGCCGGGTTCCTTTAGCCCGCCACCTAAAGTGGACTCAGCCATAGTGCGCCTCGTGCCGCACGAGCACTTACCTCACCAGGCACAAGACCCGCGCGCGCTGGACCGTATTGTCCGTGAAGCCTTTAATCAGCGGCGTAAAACCCTGCGCAATACTTTGAAAAACGTTTTATCTGCCGACGCAATTGCCGCGGCCGAAGTCGACGGCAGTTTACGTCCTGAACAATTAGATATTGCTGCTTTTGTGCGCTTAGCTGATCAATTCACAGCGCAGCAAGCAGCAGAATCACCTTGAGAACACTATGAATTATCTGAGTAATACCATAAATATCAGTGTCAATACGCGCTACTTAGCCGAGCATTCACAGCCGGAAGAAAACCGCTATGTGTTTGCCTACGACATCACCATACGCAACAACGGCACCGATTCAGCACAGCTTTTAAGCCGCCATTGGATCATTACCGATGGCGATGGAAAAACCCAAGAAGTACGCGGCTCTGGCGTGGTTGGCGAGCAGCCGATCATCGATGCAGATGATGAGTTCAGCTATAGCAGCGGCACCTTAATGGCCACTGCTGTGGGCAGCATGCAAGGCAGCTTTACCATGCGTGCTAAAGACGGCGAAGAATTTGAAGCGCCCATCGCACCCTTCGGCTTAGCGGTACCTGGAGCCTTACATTAATGGCAACCTACGCAGTTGGTGATGTACAGGGCTGCTTAGAGCCGCTTAAATGCTTGCTCGACCGGGTTAATTTTGATCCCAGCCAAGACACTCTGTGGCTGGTCGGTGATTTGGTTAACCGTGGCCCACAGTCCTTAGAAACCCTGCGTTTTCTCTACGCCATGCGCGATTCTGTGGTGAGCGTACTGGGCAACCATGACTTACACTTGTTAGCCATCGCCAACTACACGGCGCGGCTAAAAAAGAAAGACACTTTGCGCCCAGTGCTCAACGCTCCGGATGCGGCCGATTTGTTATTTTGGCTGCGGCAACTGCCGCTGATGCACCATGATACTGAGCGTAAGATCAGTATGGTGCACGCCGGTATTCCACCGCAGTGGAGCATTCAAGATGCCCTAGCGCACGCCGATGAAATACACCAAGTACTGCGTGATGACAGCTTGTTTTTGCCTTATTTAGACGGCATGTATGGTGACCAGCCTACCGCTTGGCATGATCAGCTCAGCGGCATTGAACGCCTCAGATTGATTACCAACTATTTCACTCGAATGCGCTTTTGCACTGCCACTGGGGTGCTCGATCTAAAAGGCAAAGAAGGCATTGACACAGCCCCCAGCGGTTTTGCACCATGGTTCAGTCACCCGCAGCGTTTAACCCGCGATGACACCATATTATTTGGTCACTGGGCGGCACTTAAAGGCCGCTGCCCTGCGCCCAATACCATCGCCCTCGATACCGGCTGTGTCTGGGGCGGAAAAATGTCATTGTACAATATCGATACGCAGCACTTTGAACGCTGCAACTGCCCGCCTGCGGCCTAACTGATCACATCCCGTGAGGACCTAATGGACGCTTTTAAACGCATCACTATTCAACAAGCTAAACAACTCTGCGACGAAGGCGCAGTGATGGTCGATATTCGCGACCCAGAGAGCTTTGCCAATGGCCGCCCAACCGGTGCCATTCACTTGGACAATCACTCCTTAGCTGAGTTTATCGCCCAGGCTGACCTTGACGCTCCGACCATAGTCACCTGCTACCACGGCCACTCCAGTCAGAGTGCAGCGGCCTATTTACACAGCCAAGACTTTAGCGAGCTGTACAGCATGGATGGTGGTTTTCAAGAGTGGGAGCTTGTTTTTCCAACGCTTATTGAGCGTGGAGTTGAGGCTGAGACTGAATAAATCAGCCCCGAGCCAAATAATACCAATCAGCTCAACATCTATGACCGCTAATCATCGCTTAGCTATTGCTCCGACATTCATGTGCCTATCCCGTTAACAACTGCCGCGGCGCTAAGCCAGCCTTATAACCTTGACCGCCCCTAGGTACTTCTTTAAAGGTACCTACCCTCACTAGTGTTTATTATCAGCCTAACGCCGCATAATCAGTCAGACATCTGCAGCAGCGAGCAGGCTGAACTCGCACTTTGACTGAATATTCAAGTCTTGAAAATAAGCGAACTTGACTGACTGCATAGAACTTATTTTCTAACGCCCTAATTATTGTTATTGGCTGGCTCAGCTCAAATACAATCACTACGGCGATTACTGGGAGCATTAAGATGAAAAAAATTGCAATGACTGAAGAAATTATGGCGGCTAAAAAAACCTCTGGCCTTGGCTGGGAAGCTCTGGCAGAAAAAGTGGGCATAGCACCAGTGTTTTTAACCTCGGCCTGCCTTGGCATGAACAGCTTGCAGCAAGAGCCCGCCGACAAACTGTGTCAAGTGCTGAGCCTACCTCAGGAAGTCTCCAACGCACTGCAAGATTTCCCGCATAAAAGTTGGGATAAAGCGGTGCCAACCGATCCAGTACTCTATCGTTTCTATGAGGCTATAGGTGTTTATGGCGACAGCATGAAGGCAATCATCCATGAAAAATTCGGCGACGGCATTATGAGCGCCATTGATTTCACCATGGACATTGATAAAGAAGAACACCCGCAGGGCGATCGCGTGGTGATCACCATGAATGGTAAATTTTTACCTTATAAAGCATGGTAAAGCTGTATCTTGGTTTCAGCAGCTCGCGCTATTAGGCACATTAGAATACAACGCAAAACGCCCCAGCTGATCAAATCTACTGGGGCGTTTTATTGTGCACTGTTGCTCATACAACCTTAGACTGAGTTTGCACAGAGCACAGAGCGAGCTGCTGAACCTTAGTTGATTTTACGTTGTCCTAATTAGACTAGGAATCTGACTATCGGGTCAGCTTTAATCTAGACACCTGAAAAGAGGACACGTCATGAAAAAGACTGCATCAGCCCACTGGGAAGGCAACCTTAAGCAGGGTAAAGGTACTGTCTCTACCGAAAGTGGCGCGTTAAAGGACAACCCTTACGGCTTCAATACCCGCTTCGAAAATGAGCCTGGCACGAATCCTGAGGAATTGATTGGCGCAGCGCATGCCAGTTGCTTCTCCATGGCGTTTTCCATGCTGCTGGGCGAAGAAAACTTTACCCCAGAGAGTATTGATACCAAAGCCACAGTAACTCTGGAAAAGCAAAACGATGGCTTCGCCGTGACTGCAGTGCATTTACAAATGAATGCACGCATTCCAACTATCGATCAGGCGAAATTCGAAGAGATCGCTGGTAAAGCCAAGATGGGCTGCCCCATCTCCAAGCTACTGAATGCCGAAATCACCCTGGATGCCACATTGCAAAGCTAGCGCTCACGCGCATTCAATCAGTAATCTAATTACGCCGCACACTAAGCAAAACGCCCCAATAGAACTGTTCTACTGGGGCGTTTTTATCGCTTATTACGACTACAGTAAGTTCTGTTCCCGCGCCATCACCATGGCCGCTCTTGGCCCTGTCCATAGGGTTGGCAAAATAATCACCGACACCGGAATCGCAGTAATCACAATAAACTGCTGCAGGACACCCACTTGGCCCTCACCCATATACAGCAGGATGCCCGCCATCAGCGCCATGGCACCACCCCAGAACGCACGAATCATAAAGTGCGGCTCATCATGGCCCGCACCTACAACGGCAATGGCATAACTCATGGAGTCACCGGTGGTGGCAACAAAGATGGTGGTCAATAGTAGAATTGCGCCGGCCATCCATGCACCACCGGGTAACGCTTGGGCTACTGTCAAGGTGGCCACATCAAAAGAGAAACCTTCTAGAGCTGTCACCAGATCAACAGCGCCGGTCAATTGATAATAGATCCCCGAACCGCCCAACAAGGTGAACCAAATGGTCGTAGCAATGGGTGCCAGCACCGCAACCGCTACCACCACTTGACGGATGGTGCGACCGCGGGAGATGCGCGCGACAAATATCGCCATCAAGGGTGCGTAACCAATAAACCAAGCAAAGAAGAACACCGTCCACCACTGCATCCACCAGTCCGGTGCTGTTTCAGTGGTCATGGTTGCCATGGCAAAGAACGAGGTCATGTACTCGCCCATGGATTGCAGGTACACATTGGTCAAAAACAGTGTTGGGCCAAAGATAAAAATCACCGCGCCAATTGCTAAAGCAAGAATGACGTTAAAACGGCTCAACAACTGAATACCTTTATGGATGCCGCTCATCGCCGAAACGATATATACAGCGGCCAGCATCATCAGAATAAACAGCTGTGTGGTAAAGCCGTTGGCCAAGCCAAATAACACCTCAAGGCCGTAACTCATCTGGGTTGCCAAGAAGCCAATGGGTCCTACAGTTCCGGCTACAATTGCGATAACACATAAGGCATCCACCACACCACCGACCCAACTGGTGAGAATCCACTCGCCAAATACCGGGTAAAGCAAAGTCCGCGGTTGCAGGGGTTTGCCTAGATTATAGTGAGCGTAAGCCAAGACAATTGAACCCAGCGAACCCAATACCGCCCAGGCTAAAAAGCCCCAATGCATAAAGGATTGCGCCATTGCTGGAGCGACTGCCGCCGCAGTACCGGCTTCAGTACTAAATGCAGGCGGCGTGACCACAAAGTGATACAACGGCTCACCGGCAGCAAAAAACACCCCACCACCGGCCAATAAGGTGCACATCACCATAGAGAGCCAACGGAATGTGGTAATTTCAGGTGTATCCAGATTACCAATCTTGGCCTGCCCAGCACGGCTGATGGCAATTGCAATAGCAATCAAGAAAGTCGCCAGCAGCAAGGCTTGGAAAAACGAACCCATATATTTAGCCGTCCAAGCAAAACCACTTGCGATCTGCTCTGCCAACCAAGCCGAATCATAAATCGACAGGCCAACGAACAGTGCAATAAAGCCCATGGTAAGTGTTAGAACGATTGGGTCGCCGAAGCGATGGGAGGAGTTATTTACAATAGAATCGAGTGTAGCAGTTTGAGACTTACTATCGGAGTACGACATTACATCCAGCGTGGTTTTTAAATTGGCGGCTAATGATACGGACTGCCAGCGGCATTGCAATAAGAACGCATAAGTTATACACCGACAGGTACTCCTGCGCGAGCTGCTAGAGTGCAATCTGCAAGCGTATCAGGACAATTTCCGGATCGTCGGACTTGCCCCGTCGGCGACTGTGCACGTCGATATAATTGAACATCACGCGCATGCTGTCGGTGATGTACCAGTTCACCCCGAGCGTGAGATTATCTCCACGGCCGCCGGCAACATCGTATTCATTTAGGTCAACATAACTGAGGCGCGCTGCGAGCTCCCAAGCGCCACTGGAACGTTCTGGTTTAATGCTTTTAAACCGGCCGTCACCATAACGTCGGGATTCACCGGTGACCACCCAGCTGGCAGCGACATATCCGCCACCTAAGGTGACATTGGGCTTCCCTGAGTGACGGCGCACATACAAATGCATCCATTCTGACTGGATGGATAACGGCCCCCGCTGCCAAGCTGCTTCGAGCCCTGCTCGAGTGACTGCGTCAACCTTCTTGATCTGACCCGTTTTTAACAATTTCTTATCAGCAGGCCGCGCCTCCGGAGATGCGCTGAGCTTGATTGAATCCTCAGCGTCTGCATAAGACACCCAGCCACCGAGATGCACCAACTGTCGATCTTGTTCAATCAACGGCAAAAAAGTTGCGCGAGCACCTACGCCCGTACCTTTATCATCAGCACTGATATCAGAACCGAACGCCATCGCTGAGACACTGTAGTTGTCGCGATTTCGAGCAAGGCCGAGGCCAAGCCGTCGTGAACTGGCAAATGCATCTGTGGGCAAAGATTGTTCAATAAATGGAATAACTGAAGAACCCATCTGTCCTTCCAGCCCAGAGGGGGTTTTAAACTGACCGATCGAAAAGTCAGCGACGCCCCAGCCTGTGTAGCTGACATAGGCATCCTTAAACGCCCCATCACTGGTAAAGTCGTACTCGACTTCGAATTCCCAGTTACCATGCGCACCTTCAACCCCCACTCGCGCACGCCGTGTCAGCCAGCCATCGTCTAAACTCGAAGTATCTTCTCGATATGAGGCATGGTCAAAGTCCAGCCTTGCCTTAAGCGAAAAATCCATGGCTTGGCTGCCGGTGCCGAAAAACAATAAAGACATGACAGTCAGCCACGCCAAACTCTGCGACAAAGACTTGCGAGCACTGCCGGCCGCACGATACACCCATAGATAAAAAACGCGATAACGATACACCTGCGTCAAGTTTCAGCCCTTGCGGTAAAACCAATCAATATTTAATTGTTTAAGCAGTCGAACTGCCACAGTCTAGAATGATAGCTGACTGGCATCCAAGCATCTTGACCGGTCTTGCTCTATGGAGTCGGAGTCGGAGTCGGAGTCGGAGTCGGACAGTAAGATACACATCAATCTGGTCAATTAAACTCAGGACCAGCAGATAATCAATGATGTCCAAGCTGACCAATCGCTGGCCAGCTTGGACATCCTAGTAACCCAATCCCTTACTGTGGCTCGCCCCTACTCTGCCGGATTCAGTGTAACCCTGAGCAAGGCAAACACGCTGCGGTGAACCTTGTTGATCTTGTCATCACTCACGATCAGAAACAAACCGTCAGACAGATCTGCGATCCCCTCGTAATCAGCATCATTGATACCTGGCACTACGATCGGTGCCACCTGCGTCGCACAAAGTTCTCCGGCAACGCAGTCAGCCGGATCAAGCCTGCGTAACCAAGTGACTAAACTACCGTCAGCAGCGACATCGCGCTCTAAAATCATCAGCTGACCCTCAGGCAGCGATGCCATAGCCTTGATATTGGTACTACCGATATCACTTGTACTGTAAGAGATATTATGACCTTTGGTCGCATAAATGGTGTGGATGCTACGTTTCATGGCTGCCAGTGGCTTTTCCGGTGCAGTCAACCAACCGAGGGTTGGATGCCAGGTCAAGGATTCCAAACCGTCCTTCTCACTGCGTTGCGCTGCAGTATCGAGTAACTCTACGGGGGTTTCTAGATCTTCAATCCATTCACCTGCTAGAGAAAAGCGACTGATACGCGGGCCCTCTTCACTGACGATGGCTAGCGTTCCGTCTTTACCCAACTCAATGTCCTCAGCATTGAAGCCGTGCTTTTTGCGCATTGACTGTTGTTGTTCATCGACCAACTTATAACCAGACTCTGCCTGCAGGCTGACGATCTTGTCTCCCGTCACGTCGATACTAAAATGAAACAAGCGTCCCTTATCTGAAACGGCAAACAGCTGCTTGCTTTGTTTGTCGTAGGTCAGACCCGACAATTCGACGATTTTTAGATTATCAACCAACATCTCTTCAAAGATAAGGGTATCCAGAACCTCAGCACGCATACTGGGTTGTGCAGCCTGGAGCAATGGCGAGGCAAGCATCGCAATGGCACAGCTTAACCACCAAGCAAAGCGTATCAATTTGGTCATTTTAGTATCCATACAAGCGGATCAAGGAATAGTGAATTTCAGCCAGCGTATTATTCTTGTTTGCTTAGCCTGGCAGCACACTAATATATTCTCTATCATTTCTATTTTTAGCAGTAAAACACAATCCATCTCTTATATCTTGCTATGGTTTAGAAACGTTTGTATTTAACTCGGACAGTTTGTCCAAGTGCACTTGGCGCTTCTCAGCCCTCTCTTGTTTTGGACAGAGCAAGCCGCCATAGAGTTTCTCTTCGCCTGTAATATAGCCCATACTTTTCAATACCATGCTCACGCCATTCATGTGCAGTGTAGTGTTTTAAACAGTTTATTCGTCAGTATGGGCGCTGGTATAAACCCTTTTTATCACGCCGTCATTTTAAAACAGGCACAAAGCAGCAACGCGCTTGATAATTATGCAGATCCATATTGAAAAGTGGTAAATCAGTCTTGCGATAGGAGCTGCTAATTAAGCTATAGGAACCACCAACTTCAAGGTAAGAAGGATAAAATATTTTAACCTTTAATGTACTATCAAACCCTAACAAGCATCATTTTTCAGGTCGACTTCTACCGTGCTGCCAATTGATTTAATTCTCCCAGAACTGCAACACGCCCTTGAGCACAACAGCACTGCGCTGCTGCAAGCGCCGCCCGGTGCCGGTAAAACCACTCGAGTGCCCTTGGCCTTGCTCAATGCACCTTGGCGTGCAGGTAAGAAGATTCTGATGTTAGAGCCTAGAAGGCTAGCCGCTCGTTCGGCGGCTCGCTTTATGGCACAGCAACTGGGCGAAAAAGCTGGGCAAACCGTTGGTTACCGCACCAAACTGGATAGCCAAATCTCTGCCGTCACGCATGGATAGCCAAATCTCTGCCGTCACGCAGATTGAAGTGGTGACGGAGGGCATTCTCACCCGCATGATTCAAAACGATCCCATGCTGGAAGACTATGCCGCAGTATTGTTCGATGAGTTTCATGAACGCTCGCTGCATGCCGATTTAGGCTTGGTTCTGGTCCGTGAATCACAGCAAGCCTTACGAGAAGATTTGCGCTTACTGGTGATGTCGGCCACTTTAGATACCGCACCCATTGCCCGAGTGCTGGGTGATGTGCCGGTGATTAGCAGTGAGGGCCGCGCTTTTCCGGTGGAGGTGATCTACCGCCCCATAGCCACGCAAAATCATCAGCGCAATAGTATTGACCCCATCGTTACAGTGATCCATGCAGCACTGGCCGAGCAAAGCGGCTCCCTCTTGGTGTTTTTACCTGGTGCGGGCGAGATTCGTCGGGTCGAAAATCGGCTGCGCGGGCAGTTGACCGATGATGTACTGATCACTCCTCTATACGGCAATCTCACCACCAAGGAGCAGGATCAAGCGATTGCTCCCACTGCCGCAGGTATCCGTAAAGTGGTACTGGCCACCGCTATTGCCGAAACCAGTCTGACCATTGAAGGGGTGCGGGTGGTGATTGATAGCGGTCAGCAACGGCGGGCAGTGTTTGATCCCAACAGCGGTATGACACGGCTGATCACTACCCGCGTGTCCAAAGCCTCCGCCGAACAACGCAAAGGCCGCGCTGGCCGTATTGAGCCGGGCGTTTGCTATCGACTCTGGAGCGCAGAGGAACAAGCAGTCTTAGTTGAATTTACCCCGCCGGAAATACAAGAAGCTGATTTGGTCTCATTGGTACTGGAATTGGCGCAATGGGGTACCCGTGACCCGGCACAGGTCGCTTGGATTGATCCACCACCATCGGCCCATTGGAATCAGGCCACAGAACTGTTGCAACTGTTGGCTATGCTGGATAGCGCAGGCGCCATCACTGAACACGGTAAAGCTGCGCGCAATTTGGGTATTCATCCGCGCTTGGCCAATATGGTGTTGCACGGGCGCAAGCTCGGACTGGGCACTGCCGCGGCAGAGCTGGCTGCTTTACTGGATGAGCGCGATCTGCTCGGACCCAACTCCGGTGCCGATATGCATGAACGCTTACGCGTACTACAGGGTGAGTATAGGCCACAACGACTAGACGTTGGCCGTTTAAACAACATACGTCAGGTCGCTAAACGATTGATGGAAAAAGCTAGCAGCACTGTTAGCACAGTAAGCGCCACAGACACAGGACGCTTGCTGGCGTTGGCTTACCCCGACCGTATTGCTCAACGTAGATCAGAGCAATCCGCACGCTATCAACTGAGTAATGGCAAAGGTGCTAGCTTGCGTGAAGACGACAGTCTGATGCGTTATGAATGGTTAGTGGCCGCTGATCTGGATGGCAAAACCCGCGAAGCCACTATTTACCTCGCAGCACCGGTCAATCTTGACGACATTGAACAGGATTTAGCCCACCTAATTAGCCAAAGTGAAGAAGCCCTCTGGGACGACAAGCGCGGCACAGTGGTGGCGCGCCGCGTACGTAAACTGGGAGAGCTGGTTCTTGAAGCAACAGAACTAGCCAAGCCCGATCCAGCACTGATCCAGCACGGTCTACTCAATGCTGTGCGCAATAAAGGCTTAGCCAGTCTGCCGTGGACAGAAAGCGCCAAGCAATGGTGCGCCCGCGTGCGCTTACTGGCTGAGGTTTTTCCCGGTCAGTGGCCGGATGTCAGTGATGCTGCGCTGCTGGCCAGCCTTGAAGACTGGCTGCTGCCCTTTTTGGTCGGTCTGCAACGTTGGTCTGAATTAAAACAACTGAATCTCTCTGCAGCGCTCAATAGCTTGCTCAGCTATCAGCAGCAACAGCAGCTCAGCACCCAGGCCCCAGCCACCTTGACCATTCCCACTGGGCAAAAGGTACGGTTGGACTACACTGCAGAAAACGGTCCGGTACTGGCTGCTAAGTTACAGGCACTGTTTGGCTGGACAGAAACCCCTAAAGTGGCCGGCGGCCAAGTTGCAGTAGTGATTCATCTGCTTTCCCCAGCCCAACGGCCACTGGCAGTCACTGCTGATTTGGCCAACTTTTGGCGCAATGTGTATCCAGAAGTACGCAAAGATAATCGCGGCCGCTACCCTAAACATCCATGGCCGGAAGACCCTTTAACTGCTCAGGCGCAGCAAGGGGTTAAACAGCGGAAATAAATGATGCTCTACGCGTTAGATTTGCAGCTGCTGTAGCTGACAACTGTTCCTGACCAATACTTGCGCTAAGCATTCCAATAGAGCAACTTTACAGCAGTTAGCATTTTACCTGCCCGCGGTGTGCTTAAACCTCCTCAAGCAGTGCTAAACTGAGAGCGTGCAGCAGGCACAATAGGTTCGACAGAGCTGGTTCAAATCAATTTCTGAACTAGGAGCCGCCATGCCTTTATCTGGCCATGAACTGTTTTTTGCGGTGCGACCGCGCCTGATTGGCCACTATTTTGGTCAGTTCTGTCTGATTATTGCCGGTCTAAATTTGGTCACCCTGACGGTGGCCTTGTTTACTGCCTCTTGGCAGATATCCCTGAGCCATCTGTTGATTATTGTCGGCTTAGTACTGGCCTGGCTTGCGCTGCGACAAGTTAAAGTCGGACCAGATATTCAGATGAATGAAGCCATGGTCTTGGTGGCAATGGCCTTTCTCAGCGTAGCCTTGATGATGACTATTCCGCTGTTGGTTGCTGGAATTCCTTTTATCGATGCGCTGTTTGAAACCATCTCGGCAGTCACTGCCACTGGACTCAGTACCCTGCCCGGATTGGATGGACAACCGCTGATTTTCAGCTTTGCCCGAGCATGGATGCAATGGTATGGCGGCCTGGGCATTGTGGTGTTTTCGCTGGCGTTGGTGATACGTCCAGGCAAGTCAGCACTGCGCTTGGCCAGCCTTGATGAGCCGCAAGATCTGGTCGGCGGTACACGAGTGCATGCGCGACGGGTGTTGGAAGTCTATTGCTTGCTAACCTTAGTGGGGATTGTTCTCTGGCTGCTGTTCGGTGGTTCTTTGCGCAACGCGGTACTCTACACTCTACCTGCCATCGCCACCGGTGGCTTTACGCCGACCGCTGGCAGCCTTGCTGACCTACCCTACCTACGGCTGGTTTGGCTTACTACGTTCCTCACCGTAGCCGGAACCCTGCCACTGATGCTCTATCATCAGCTCTGGCGCAATGGCCTTAAAACCTTACTGAATAACCTCGAAGTACGTCTCTTGTTCGTCCTTCTATTTAGCTTTACTGCACTGATGTGTCTGGCACTCTGGAGCCACGGTTACACATTGAGTGCAGCCCTACAGCATGCGGCGCTGATGGTGTTTTCGGCGCAAACCACATCGGGATTTTCCAGCCTAGATCCTGGCAGTTTGGACAATGCATCGAAACTACTATTAATCTTTGCCATGGGTATCGGTGGCGGTGTCGGCTCCACCGCAGGCGGCATCAAACTGTTGCGCCTGCTAGTGCTTATCACTTTAATTCGCCACCTTGTACACAGCATTTGTGTACCCGCCAACACCGTGATCGAACAAAAGATTGGCAAGCGGATCATCCAACCGGGTGAGGCCAGAGATGCGCTGCTGATCATACTGTTATTTATAGCGGTGATTTTGCTATCGTGGTTGGTGTTTGTCGCCTACGGCTACGCCCCGCTGGACGCCTTATTTGAAGTGGTTTCGGCCACCGCCACCGCAGGTTTATCCACTGGGATTGCCACGCAAGAATTGCCTACAATGCTTAAAAGTGTGTTATGTGTGGATATGCTGCTGGGTCGGCTCGAATGTGTTGCATGGTTAATTTTCTTTTATCACCGCACTTGGCTGGGTAGAAAGCGAGATATCCTATGAGAATTGTATTTATTGGAGCCGGAGAGCTGACGGTGGAAACCGCTGATTTGCTGATCAGTCGTGACCATGAGGTGGTGATTATTGAAGAAAATAAAGAACGGATTAACAGTTTAAGCTCCACTCTTGATTGCAGTTTTCTGCACGGTGATGGCAGTCGCCCCAACATTCTCGAACAGGCTGGACCCACATACACAGACTACCTGTTTTGTCTAACCGAAAACGATCAGTACAATATTATTGCCGCCTTGGTGGGGCGTTCTCTGGGCTATGCTCATGTGGTGCTGCAGATCCATGATGTTGATTACCTCAATATCTGTCACGAACTGGGCCTTGAGCACACCGTCTCCCCTTCCAAAACCATCAGTCGTTATCTAGCGGATACTGTCGCTGGAGTTGATACTCTCGAGCTCTCTTCGCTGATCAAGTATGAGGCACGTTTTCTCACGGTGAAGATCAGTGCCAGCACTGAGGGACACATCAACGCTTTCGATCTGCCCGACGAAGCGCGTATTATTGGAATTTACCGCGACAACCAATTCCTTACCCCTGATTCTGAGACCAATTTGCAAGAAAATGACGAAGCACTCATTCTCACTCACAGCAAGCATCTCGCTGAATTAACCGAGCGCTTTGCTCTGAAAAAGGAATCGCTGCTAGAGTCAAAAAACGGCGAGGTGTGAGTTACTCAACTCATTACTCTCTTTCACCGACAGTTTCAGGAGCAAGGTGGACAGCTGCTTAATCAGCTCGGGATTTGCGCTCTGGTGCCGGATGCCAAGGCTTGAGCACAGGCTCTAGGCCTTGAGCGCCATCAATGAACAGTTGCAAATGAGGAAAAGGGATCTCGATGCCGGCTTCATCTAAAGCATCTTTAATTTGCTCACGCAGCTCTCCGATAATGCTTGGCTGCACGTCTAAATTATCTTGGGTAATCCAAATCTGGATTTTTAGATCCACCGACGAGGCACTCAGGCTTTCCAGCCTTACTTTTGGCGCCAAAGATTTATCATGCAGCACCTCTTTATGCGCCAACAATATCGGTAAAATCACTTCACGGGCGTGTGCCACTGACTCTTTATAAGCAATGCCCACAATAAAATTCAGCCGTGTGATGCCCTCCGCACTGAAGTTGATGATATCCGAAGAGGCCACGCTATCATTGGGAATCATGGTGAAAATATTATCGCGGGTGCGCAACCACGTGGTACGCAGGGCGATTTTTACCACCTTGCCGTCTTGACCATTGATATTGACCCAGTCGCCAATTCGAAAAGGCCGTTCAATCAACAAGGTGATACCGGCAATAAAATTCGATAGCGTTGACTGTGCAGCAAAACCGACTGCAATACCGACAATGCCCAGCCCCGCTACAATCGACAACACATCAAAGCCGAATTGCGCCAGGATTGTGATGCTGGCAAAAGTAAAAAGCAGCACAGACAACAGGTTATTGACCAACTGGCGAATGGACAGGTCGGCATTGTAGCGGCTCATGGTCTCTTGCAGAATGCGCTTGAGCACCAGCCAAGCCATAAAAAAACCTAATGCCATAAAGCCCGCTTTAGCCACTGCGCCGAGAAAGCCTGGACCAGCGCCAAATTGTGCCAATACCGCCAGCAACAATGTCAGTCCGGTGAGGTAGCGCAGAGTGATGCGCAAGTGAGCGAACGTCTTTGATTGAGCCCGGCGAGCGCCAGCAATGGCGCTTAGGACAGCCATCACCAGCAGATAACCACCAACAAACAGCACCACATATACCAACGAAATCAGCAATTGACTTAGACCATAACTGGCTAACGCGACCCAAGTCACCTCTCCACTGCCGATGGCGTTTAGGGTGTCACCTAGATTGTTTTTTACTTGCTCAAATAGCGTCGCTAAAAGGTCCTCAGCCATACCACTCTCCTGCAGGCCACCCGTATGAAATACGGGTGGCCTGGTGCTATAAAACTGACTCTATGGCTTGGGTTATGGGTTTACTGTCGGGGCGTACTTTACTGGCGAAAGACTCAATCACCTCAGCGTTTTCATTCAGCACATACTTGGTGAAATTCCAGCGCGGTGCTTGGTTTTGTTGGTTAATATGAGCAAACAGTGGGGTTGCATTGGGCCCAGTCACTGGTCCTGGCGCAATCATGGTAAAAGTCACACCAAAATTCTTAAAGCAAATGTCCGCTGCTTCTTCTTCAGTTTTGGCTTCCTGATTAAAATCGTCACTGGCAAAACCGACCACCACCAAACCCTGATCGGCATAGCGCTGGTGTAGCGCCTCAAGTCCTTCAAACTGCTCAGTAAAGCCACAAAAACTAGCAGTATTGACCACCAGCATTGGCTTGCCTGCAGCAAGTTCGCATAAGTTAACGCTGTCTCTAGAGTGCAGCTTAGACGTGGATCCGAGCGCAACAGCTAACCCAGCGCTGAGCAGTAATCTGAACATAATCTGTCCTCTATTATTATCATTATCATGGTTAAGCACCTTGTAGCAGACGGCGCTTAACCTGTTGCCCGAGTGGCACGTCTTATTAAAACACAAGCAGTAGGGACAGCAGACAATAACATTACTCAGCGGATAGGTATCGCGTTGTTGGACTAAAAGCAGAGCCAGCAGTGCAAAATTTCAGCTTAGCCAGACCCCCGCGCGCAGTGCTCTCGACCAGAAATTTCCAGCCAACAGGATTAACCAACCAATGACTTAATCTTAAGCTGGCATAAAAAAGCACCCTTTCAGGTGCTTTATATTGTGCAGCAAGCACATATCTAGCCAGCAAACTTAGCCCGTGCTGTATGCAGCTTTTTAAAGCTATCGAGCAAGCGTAAATGCTTGTCGATGCCTTCCAGCTGCATATTGGTTGGGGTTAAACCATGGAAACGCACACTGCCTTGCAAGGAGCCGATCACCGCATCCATGCGCTCATCACCAAACATGCGGCGAAAGTTTGGCTCATAGTCGTCCAGCTCCATCTCATCATCCAGCGCCACTTCTAATGCAGCAGCCATGGCCTGATAAAATAGCTCACGCTCAACGGTATTGTCGTTAAACTGCAGGAATTCTTCGGTCAGCTCTAGGGCCTCTTCTAAACGATTCAGGGCTAAATAAATCAGTAGTTTCAGCTCGAGAATTGTCAGCTGCCCCCAGACGGTATTTTCATCAAACTCAATACCAATCAGGGTTTTTATGTCGCTGTGATGGTCTTCTTCACTGTCTTCTAAACGCTCCACCAAGGCGTCCAACTCAGCATCGGTTAAACGGTGCAGATTGAGAATATCCTCGCGAAACTGCAGCGCTTTATTGGTGTTGTCCCAGATTAAATCATCCACTGGGTAGACTTCCGAGAAATCCGGTACCAGCATGCGGCACGCAGTAGCGCCTAAGTGTTCAAACACTGCCACATAGACCTCTTTACCCATATCCTCCAGCAAGGCAAACAGCAACTCAGCTTCCTGTGCATTGCTGTTGCGACCCCCGTCGGTGAAGTCCCACTCAACAAACTCATAGTCTGCCTTGCCGCTAAAGAAACGCCACGACACCACACCACTGGAATCAATAAAGTGCTCCACTGAGTTATTCGGCTCAGTCACCGCTTCTGTGGAAAACGTCGGACGGGCAATATCGTTGAGGCCTTCAAAACTGCGGCCTTGCAACAACTCAGTGAGACTGCGCTCCAGCGCTACTTCAAAATTGGGGTGCGCGCCGAAAGAGGCAAACACCCCGCCGGTGCGCGGATTCATTAAAGTGACATTCATCACCGGAAACTGACCGCCAAGCGAGGCGTCTTTGACCAAGACCGGAAAGCCCTGCTCTTCCAGCGCTTTAATCCCAGCAACAATATTGGGGTACTTATTCAGCACGGCTTGCGGTACATCGGGCAAGGCCATTTCACCCACTAAAATCTCCCGTTTGATCGCCCGCTCAAAGATTTCTGACAGGCACTGCACCTGCGCTTCTTCAAGGGTATTGCCGGCACTCATGCCGTTACTTAAGAAGAGGTTTTCAATCAGATTGGTGGGAAAATACACCACCTCACCATCGGACTGGCGCACATAAGGAATGGAGCAAATACCTCGCGCGGTATTGCCTGAGTTAGTGTCATACAAATGCGAGCCACACAGCTCACCGTCTGGGTTATAAATCTCCAGACAGTGCTCGTCTAAAATTTCGGTTGGCAGCTCATCATTGGGACCCGGCTGAAACCAACGCTCATTGGGGTAATGCACGAAGTCGGCATTAGCAATCTCTTCGCCCCAGAACTGGTCGTTATAGAAGAAGTTACAGTTGAGACGCTCAATAAACTCACCTAAAGCTGAGGCCAGCGCGCTTTCTTTAGTTGCGCCCTTACCGTTGGTAAAGCACAACTGCGACTGCGAATCACGTAAATGCAGCGACCAAACATTGGGCACAATATTGCGCCATGACGCCACTTCGACCTTCATGCCTAGATTAGCAATTAGGCCAGACATGGTCGCGATGGTTTTTTCCAGCGGCAGATCTTTACCGGGAATAAAGGTCTGGCTGTTTTCATCCACTGCAGCGCCCAGTAAGGCTTGAGCATCGGCATCTAAGTTAGCCACTGTCTCAATGACAAAGTCTGGATTGTTTTGCACCACACGTTTAACCGTGCACCGCTCAACCGAGCGCAAAATACCTTGGCGGTCTTTGTCAGAAATATCCTCTGGCAACTCCACCTGAATCTTAAACATCTGCTTATAGCGGTTTTCTGGATCAACGATGTTGTTCTGCGACAGGCGAATATTTTCCGTGGGAATATCGCGGGCTTGGCAGTACAGCTTGACGAAATACGCCGCGCACAACGCCGATGAGGCTAAAAAGTAATCAAAGGGACCCGGCGCAGAGCCATCACCTTTGTAACGGATGGGCTGATCAGCCACCACAGTAAAGTCGTCGAACTTGGCCTCAAGACGCAAGTTGTCGAGAAAGTTAACCTTAATTTCCACAGAGGACCACCAGAATACAGAGCAAAAAAGAATGGCCGCTATTATCCAGTATTCCAGCGCGTTGTGGTGTTATTTGAAGGGAATTGGGTAAAGACTTGTACAGTGAAAGCCTAATGCGGGTTATGCACTTGCGAATGCATGTGATGGCAGGCAGGCAATATGTAAATCCAGCAGCACAGGTTTAGAGTTCGCTTGCTGAATTTACTGGGTTAAGAATCACCTCATATAGGCTATTATCTTAACTTGTCCCACGTCTGACGTCCGACAATACCATCGACGCGTAAATCATGATTTTTTTGAAATATAATCACCGCCAGTTCTGTGGCTGGGCCAAAATCACCATCAATCGACAGTGCCATCCCCTGAGCAATCAATAACTTCTGCAATTCCACCACTGCACTGCCAAAAGAACCGCGCCGCAGCACCACGGTATTGCCGCCTTCGTTAAGCGCAACCTTAAGCGCTTCAATGCTGGCTAGGGCAACCTTCGCCTTTTGCAGATATTTTTGCCGATCTTCCAGGCCATTCAAACCGCCATTGACCAGCCGAGTGACCTTAATTAAATCATCCCGATCGGCAGCAGCGTTAATCTTGCGCGACTTCCAGTATTCACAGGCAATTTTTAGAGAAATAGCCGGTTCAGCTGCAAGCTCTGGCTGTTCTTCCAGTGGCAAGTTTAACTTTTTTCCAATACTGCGGTAGTTCGCCCGCCCAGTTAATTGGATAAGGCCGCGACCTTTGTAGCGCCGGCCATCACCTTTTTGAGTATTGCCCAGATCTGCTCGACCTTCATAGGCCGCCCCTGTGGCAAACTCCTCTGTGGTACGAAAGCCTGCACACTCATGGGTGATTTGCGCCATAAAGTGGGCAATGCGTAGCTTGGTATTGATATCGTATGAGTCCAGTGTCGATGCAAAAATAGCAGACAGCTCACCTACGATACGCCTTTGAGACTCTGCCCTAGCACCTGAGTAACGTGGCGCAATCGACACAATAAAGTCACCGTCAATAGGAATCATTTTTATTGCCTCCAAAGTCAGTCCTTGAACAAAGCCCATATAATACTTTGTACGGTCAAGTGCTTATTCGGCCCGCATACACCTCCTGTTAAAGTTTTATAAATGTAGTCCCCAAACCCACCCTCACCTCTTTGATCGATCAACGCGCGGTAATGCACAGTAACAATGCTCAATACCCGTGTAATTTGTGCAAGGCAAAACGTGTTAGCAAAGGTGTTGCCCCTCACACCTACCGGTTAACGGCCGAGCCGTGATTGCCAACTTAACCCAGTTGGCGGGTGCGTTCGCCTCGATCAATGCGGCTACCCACTACATGGCTAGTCTACTAAGTCTGTACTCCAGTTCAATCCTTGAATTGCCGTATCCAACTCACGGTAGGCTTTGGCTAAAGCATCCACCTGTTTTTGTATCTCTTTAACACTAACGGTGCTTTCAAACTTAATTTCTGATCGGCTGTAACGGTCTTGTGAGGCTGAAGCGGCTTCAACAAGATCGGCATACACCTTGCGTCGTGCCGCCAAAATATCACGCTCAGCTAAGGCATCGGTTAAGCTGCGCTCGGCGTCAAACTGAGTGTTGATATTGGTTTTATTGATGCGTTTGATCAGATCAAAAGTCCCCTCAGCCACCTGCTCAAACTCCTTAAGCAGACGTTGCGGATTCTCCGCGGGCTCTTCACCCTCTTGCACTTTGGCATTGCTGACAATACGTTGGCGCAACTGTGCGGCACGCTTCTGATAATCTGCGCGCAGAATCAATGCTTCTGCTAATTTCATCCTTAACCTCATCCTCTAATGTATCTACGCGTTACTGTTACGCTAGCACTGCGCACAAACGAACCAGTAAACGATCGGTAACTTTGGC
>CAJDVK010000048.1_pt1 | contig 29434 bp, 28 predicted proteins | sample 7391401 | NCBI WGS metagenome assembly CAJDVK01 (sample SAMEA7055696, study PRJEB34461) | soil metagenome | biome: terrestrial ecosystem; feature: Peninsula; material: soil | place: Antarctica | collected 2016
TGCCAAGAAGTGTTGCAACTAATTAACGTCTTAATCGCCGTTATGTCACCAAAGCTTTTGAAACTTCTAAGACGCTGCGCAGAAGCGCTGGTTGAACAATTATTTGCCATGCTCCGCTTGAGTTCATCCAGCACCCATATTCAGTCATGACATTGTATTGTTGCCAGCACAGATATGCTGGCGTGCAGTTGCCGCATCAGTTTATCTTGTGCGTTAACTCGGTAGCACAACGCCCTCGCGCTGCCACCCTTTGTTTAAAGCGTGTTTGAACTCCACCAGTGTAACTATGACCGAGAACATTAGGTTGACCATGGGTGTGTCTTGGAAAGCAATAATCATAAATATTATATTGTTTTGATATGCGACTAAGCTTATGTTAAAGCCGTGGCAGGTAGCTTTAGCCTAGGCAGGAATGATGGGTAGGGTTGGTGCAAGGTGATGGTGTGCGTCAATTTTGTCCAAATAGTCACTTTTCGCAACCGCAAACAACGTCAGTTCACAAAAATGTGGGGTAATGGATATGTACAAAGTTCTGACATATATGACGCCTATCGCGCTGGTTGCTGCGTTGGTCGCGACCAGCGTGTCGGCCGAGCCGACCACTCAGCCTTCCACACAGTTGCTTGCCGACAGCTGTGCGGCCTGTCACGGCACCGATGGAAACAGTCCAGGAAGCATCGACAAACTTGATGACATGGACATTGATAAATTTCTCGAGAAGATGAAACAGTACAAATATGAAGACGGCAAGGGCCGCATCATGGGACCTATCACACGCGGTATATCGGACGACCAGATTGAAGCCCTGGCCAAACATTTCCAGACCTTCAATCGCTAAGGAGAATCATCATGAAATTTTCGCGCAGATCATTCAACTTTGCATTGGCGGCCGGAGTTTTTACTGGTTTGGTCACTCCGGCTCAGTTGTTCGCACAGCAGGCGGGCACACGTGGGCGTGTGGTCATCGTTGGTGGCGGCTTTGGTGGTGCGACATGTGCCAAGTATCTTCGCCGCTTAAATCCCAATCTCGATATAGTCTTGGTCGAGCAGAATCCCCAATATGTCACTTCTCCCTTTAGCAATACAGTGATCGCAGGTATCAATCCGCTATCGGCGACAACAGTTGATTACGCTAACTTGCGAGACCGCTACAAAATTAATATCGTTGCTGACCGAGTGACTGGGATCGATGCCGACAAGTCATCCATCAGTCTGGCTAATAACGGGCCGTTAAGCTACGACCGGCTGGTGGTGTCACCCGGCATCGAAATGCGTTTTGATACGATCGATGGCTATAACGAAGCGGCCACTGAGATCATGCCCCATGCTTGGAAAACCGGCGGAGGGCAAATCGAGCTCTTGCGCAAGCAGATTGAGGCGATGGACGATGGTGGTACTGTGATCGTTGCGATCCCACCTCCGCCTTACCGGTGCCCGCCCGGTCCTTACGAGCGTATCAGTCTGATCGCACATTACCTTAAGCAGTCCAAGCCCCGTTCCAAAGTGCTCGTTCTCGACGCCAACGATACTTTTGCAAAACAGCCCTTGTTCGAAGAGGGTTGGGCAAGTCTTTATCCTGGCATGATCGAACGCATCCATGGGACCGATGCCGGACGCGTGACGGGTGTTGATATTGGGGAACACGCAGTAATCGTCGCGGACGGCAGTAGACACGCCGGCAACGTTGTCAACCTCATCCCGCCGCAGAAGGCAGGCGCCATCGCGCAAATAGCCGGTTTGACCGACGATACAGGCTGGTGCCCTACGGATCTCGTATCGCTGCTCGCGCGTGGACAGGAGAATATCCATGTGATCGGCGACGCTGCATCGACCGGCATGCCAAAATCCGCTACCGTCGCGAGTAACGAAGCCAAGGTCTGCGCTGCTGCAGTCGGTGCGCTGCTTGCGGGCGAATCGGTTGGTGCTCCCGTCTATACCAACGCCTGTTACAGCCTGCTTGCTCCGGAATACGGGATATCCGTGGCGACGATGTACGAGGTCAAAGAGGGCATGCTTGCGCAAATCGAAAACTCAAGCGGAACAAGCCCGTTGGGGGCCGATCAAAAGTACCGCTCCAAGGAGGCCAAAGACGCACGTGGCTGGTACGCTAGCATCGTTGCCGACAGCTTCACTTGAGTCATTGAGGGTTTTTCCAGTCGGGGAAATCTATAAGCAGAAACAGGTACTAGCGCTGCGAATAAAAGAAACGCTAGTACCTCATCCATTTTCAAACCTTGTAAACAGCCTATCCCGTCGTTTTTGCATCGCCTAGGTGTGATTTTTAGCAGACCCTTGTACGCAATAACGTGAGTCAGCTGCACTGAATGCTTTAGTGTTTATATAACAGTGAACATCCAATATTTTTAGCGCTTAGGGACGTGTTGACAAGTACAGCAACTTGTCGTGCTGATGCCTGCTGGGCTGCCGACTTTAGCTCGCGGTAAAATACCTGTAGGCTCTGCTTTAACGTGCTTTGCTGAAGACTATCTGTGGGTGTTCACTTATCTAAAAGCTGGCTGATATGGTGCTCGAGTTACTGTGCTGTTGCAGCTTGTTAAGCGTCTCGGCAAAGCCTAAATGATTAAAAATTGAGGTGTTGTATGCAACTAACTGATGTATTAAATCGCCGCTATGCCACCAAGGCATTTGATGCTTCTAAGAAACTGCCAGAAGCGGTGGTAGAGCAATTATTTGCCTTGCTGCGCTTGAGCCCATCCAGTACCAATATTCAGCCGTGGCATTTTATTGTGGCCAGTACCCCTGAGGGTAAGGCACGTTTAGCTAAAGGTGCCGGCGGCAGTTACAGTTATAACGAGAGTAAAATTCTCAACGCCTCCCATGTGGTGTTGTTTTGCGCACATACTCAGATTGATGATGGGCATTTACAAAAAGTCTTGGCTGCGGAAGAGCAAGACGGTCGTTTTGCCACATCGCCAGAGGTAAAAACCGCGGCGCACAATACCCGTTTAGCGTATTTAAACGAGCATAAATACATTAAGAAAGACGTTCCCCATTGGTTGGAAAAGCAGATCTATTTAAATATGGGCAGTTTTTTGTTGGGTGCAGGCTTATTAAATATTGATGCAGTGCCCATGGAAGGTATTGATCAAACTGCTCTGGACGTTGAGTTTGGCTTAAATCAACGGGACCTAACGGCTGTCGCCGCAGTGGCATTGGGCTACGCTGCGGATAGCGACTTTAATGCGTCGCTACCCAAATCACGTTTAGCTGCAGATGATATTTTCACCATAATTTAAGCACAGTTGGGTGCAGTGCAAGCTGATAAGTAGGTCTGTGCTTGCGCGGTTTTAAAGGCATGACAATAGCAACTGCAGCAGTAATAGAGACAAAATAGATGCGAGTGATTAAGGCGCCCCATAGCTACGAAGAAGATATCCGCAAAAGTCGTTTTTTAGCACAAGCGGTATTTTTGCCCACAGCCGAGCAGGCCCCCGAGCTGATAGCACAATTAAGCACCCCTGCAGCCACCCATAATTGTTGGGCGTGGCGTTGTGGCGAACAATACCGTTTTAACGATGATGGTGAGCCGGGCGGTACTGCGGGGCGGCCTATATTGGCAGCCATTGAAAATCAAAACTTTGATCAGGTACTGGTGGTAGTGACCCGCTGGTATGGCGGTATTCAGCTGGGCACGGGCGGACTAGCGCGGGCGTATGGAGGCTGTGCCAATCAGGTTTTACAAACTGCACCCAGTGAACGGCTGATACCGCGTATCACTGTGCAGGGGCATTGCCCGTATAGTTATTTGGATATTTTTAAAGTGCGTATTGCTGAGGCGGGCGGTGTGTTAAATAGTGAGGAGTTTGATGCTGAGGGCGCATGGTTGAACTTGGCAGTGCCTGAGGAACAGCTTGCTGCCTTGCAAGAAGCACTCAGTGAGGCCAGCCGAGGCGGCAGTGTTTTGCAGGAAGTTGAAATACCTGAATAATCCTACACCGCTAAGTGGCGGTGTAGGGTGTTGAGCAATTACATCTAACGTTTAACGCCAGCCGGCACGGTCCATTAAACGAATGGCTTCGGCCTGACGTTTGCCGGCCACTTCGACCGGAACTGTATCCGCTTTAAATTCACCCCAAGCAGCCACTTCTGCAGAAGGTGCAACCTCTGGGTTAGCTGGGAATTCTTGGTTCACTCCAGCAAAAATGCTTTGCGCTTCGTCAGTGGTCATCCACTCGATCAGCTTGCGCGCTTCGTCAGCATTCGGTGCATATTTTGTGATACCAGCGCCGGATAAGTTAACGTGAACACCGCGATCATCTTGGTTAGGCCAGAACAGTTTTACTTTTAGATCAGGGTCTTGTTTGTTCAAGCGGCCGTAGTAGTAGCTGTTAACAATACCCACATCACACTGACCAGCGTTGATTGCTTGCAGCAATGCAGTATCGTCGGAGAACACATCAGTGGCTAAGTTGCCAACCCAAGCTTTAACCAGTTTTTCAGTATTTTCTGCACCGTGCGCTTCAATCAAAGTGGCCGTCAACGACTGGTTGTAGACTTTTTTACTGGTGCGTAGGCATAAGCGACCTTTCCACTCCTTATCCGCTAAAGCTTCATAAGTGCTCAGTTCTTCAGGGTTAACCCGCTCGGTAGAGTAGGCAATGGTACGGGCACGCAGGGATAATCCGGTCCACTGATCATTGCTGGAGCGGTACTGGCTGGGGATGTTTTCTTTGATTATGTCTGAGTTAAGTGGCTGTAAAATACCCATTTGTTCAGCTTGCCAGAGGTTGCCGGCGTCCACTGTGATGAGGATATCAGCGGGAGTATTACCACCCTCAGCTTTTAAACGCGCCATTAAAGGTGCTTCTTTATCCGTAATAAACTTGATTTTGACCCCGGTTTGCTCGGTGTACTTATCAAAAACTGGCTTGATCAGCTCATCAATACGCGAGGAGTACACCACGATATCGTCTGCTGCTTGGACATGGCCTGCAACAATGCTGAGCGCGAGAGCTGCAAGAATGGGTTTGCGAATTGACATGGCAACCTCTGGTTAGGTGAAAGTATGCAAATGATAGTTAATCGCATTTAGATTATCAACTAAAATATGCAATCACAGTTAATAAATATATTTTTCTGCGTGTAGCCTTGCTAAAGATTGAGCTGAGCGCTGCTCTGCGGATCTCTATGATATAGGACTGCATGGCTCAACTAAGGCTGAGCTAGGTCAGGCAGATCAATACCTAAGCCCAGTGCTTGGCGAATAAACAGTGCTTTGGCCTCACTGAAATTATCCACTATCTTCAAACCACTATTGCGCAGTAAGCGCAGCGGCAAAGCATCAGCTTGGAATAAATGTTGGAAACCTTCCATGGCTGCCATCATGGCTAAGTTGTGCGGCATACGTCGGCGTTCAAAACGACTGAGTACGCGCTCGCTGGTGATCTCTTCACCGCGCTGCAGTGCTTTGAGCAGCACTTGCGCTAATACCGCAGCATCTAAAAAGCCTAGATTGACTCCTTGCCCAGCTAATGGGTGAATGCTGTGTGCGGCATCGCCAATCAGTGCTAAACCTTGTTGCACATAGCGCTTAGCGTGGCGCTGGCGCAATGGAATGCGGTAGCGTTGATCAGCATGCTCAATGGTGCCTAAGCGGTGTTCGCTGGCCTCACCCAGCGCCTGACAAAAGGCCTCGTCGTCCAGGGTCATAATCTGCCGCGCTCGCTCTTCAGGTACGGACCAGCGGCTTCTCGCAGCGAATACTGGTGACAATGGCGTGATGCAGATAATCCCATTCGCGGGTCTCAACACCAGCCAGACGGCGCACCGCTGAGTTAGCCCCATCGGCTGCAATCAGCAAGGGCGTGCGTATTTCGCTGCCATCGTTCAACTGCATAAGCCAACCGTCAGTTGAGCGGCGTAACTGTTCAACCCGAGAGTGCGCTAGTAAGTCGATTTCAGATTGGTACAGCTGTTCTAAGAGTGCGTCTTGGACAATGCGGTTTTCGACAATATGTCCGAGCACCTCGGCATGCACGCTGCTGGCGGAAAAATCAATTTTCCCTGTTCCTGAGCCATCCCACACATGCATATTTCGGTAGGGGCTTACGCGTTTTTTAGTGATACTTGGCCATGCCGCCACCCGCTCTAAAATGCGCTGACTGGCAATGGATAAGGCACTGACTCGCGGCTCAAAGGCTTGCTCGGAGTCAAAAGGGGCCAGATCCAGCGCACTGCTGTCCACTAAGAGGATATTGAGCCCGCTATCTTTCAGTGCTAAAGCGAGGGTGCTACCTACCATTCCCGCGCCGACAATAATTACATCTGCGTGCATATTAAGATCCTACTCTGTGGTGTCAGCAAGCTGCGTTTTAGGTTTGCGACGGATATATAAGGTTTTTTCCACTTGTGCGATCAGCGTGCCCTGATCGTCATGCACTGTGGCTTGGTATTGAGGCAGGTATTTCTCACCGCTGGCGGTGTGCTGGCGAATATCATCCAACATGGCCTGATCAATTTTGAACTCTGCATGCACCGCGCCTTTGCCGGGACTGACAAAGGTAATCTGCGCAGCCTGATCCCAAACAATATAGTCGCGACCCAGATTCTCCATCAGCATTAGCATATAAAATGGATCAGTCATTGCATATAACGAACCACCAAACTGGGTGCGAACATAATTACGGTTGTACCACTTTAAGCCCATACTGACCTGGACTTGACGAAAGTCTGCGCTGATATGACGCACTTTTATTCCAGCACCAAAATAGGGCGGGTAGAGGTTCATCGCCCAGCGTAATAAGCGAGCTTTACGTGCAGTTTTCTTGCTCTGCATAATCTAGCTCTTGCCTTCTGTGGTGCGCACCCCTAAACCCATGGCTTGGCGGGTAAACCAGCGTTTGGCTGGCGGCAGTAGATCCAGCCCCAGTAGGCCCAGATTGCGTCCACTGGCTAGCAGAGGCTTGCCAGTGGAGAACAGGCGAGTGACGCGGTCAGAAAAGCCAATGGTTAGCGCTTGATCGCGCTGCTGATTGCTTTGAAAATGCTGCAGAGTGGCTAAGTCACCCGGTGTTTCAGGGCCGGCTAACAGAGTCTCTGCCAGAGCCATACTGTCACGCAAGGACAAATTGTAACCTTGACCAGCCACTGGGTGCAGGCTGTGCGCTGCGTTACCCAGAACCACTAAGTTGGCGCGTACTTGCTCACTGCTTTCCACCAGGCTTAAGGGATACAGAAAGCGCGTCCCCACTTGCTGGATGGCGCCGAGGCGGTAGCCAAAGCACGCTTGCAGTTCTTGTAGAAACTGCTGATCAGGTAAGGCATAAAGTCGTTGCGCCTCTTCCGGTTTGCGCGTCCAAATAAGTACGCTGCGATTATCCGCTAAAGGTAATAGGGCCATTGGGCCAGCATCGGTAAAGCGCTCAAACGCCATGCCTTGGTGCGGCAGTGCAGTGCTGATATTGCTGATCAGAGCCGTTTGCTCATAAGGGGTATGCTGCGCATGGATACCCAGCTGTTCCCGTAACCCAGAGCGGCCACCATCGGCTAAAATAGCTAAGTCGCAGTCAAGACGGCTGCCATCATCCAGCTCTAAGCGATAGCCATCACTCAGCGCTTGCATTTGTTCAACCCGAGCAGGGCAGCGCCATTCAATCACCTCTTGATCCAGTGCTGCCCATAGACAGTGCCCGAGCCAAGCGTTTTCCACCACATAACCCAGTGCTGGAACGCCTTCCGCTGCTGCGCTGATCCGTGCCGCAGCAAAACGGCCACGATCAGAAATATGAATGTCACGAATTGCTTCCGCTCGTGGTGCGATAGTCTCCCAGAGGTCTAAGCGCTGGTAGATTTGTTGGCTGCCATAAGATAGCGCCGAGGAGCGCGCATCATAGCTGGGCTGGTAGTTATCACCGGGTGCGTAAGGCTCAATCAGCACGATTTTCCATTGCCGCTGACGCGCACCTGCTTGTAAAGCTAGAGCGAGGCTGGCACCGACTAAGCCACCACCAATAATTGCGATCTGCACTCGGCTCATAATTTAAGCTCCTGCTTGCGCTGCGGCGGCCATTAATGCTTCAATTTCATCGATTGTTTTTGGCACTGCATTGGTCAGAACGCGGCAGCCGTTTTCGGTGACCACCACATCATCTTCAATGCGCACACCAATGCCGCGCCACTGCTCAGGCACATCCAGATTATCCAGAGCAATATAAATACCCGGCTCAACGGTCATGGTCATGCCGGGCTCTAGCTGACGCCATTGACCATTGACTTTATACTCGCCCACATCATGCACATCTAAGCCCAACCAATGGCCAGCGCGGTGCATATAAAACGGACGGTGGGCCTCATCAGCAATCAGTTGATCCAGCTCGCCTTGCAACAACCCCAGCTCCAGTAAGCCAGCAGTAATCACCCGTACCGTGGCCTCATGGGCATCGTTCCAGCAATGCTGGGGTGATATAAAGTCCATTGCTGCAAGATTGGCTTGGAGGACAATATTGTAAATAGCTTTTTGCTCAGGGCTAAAACGCCCATTAACCGGGAAGGTGCGGGTGATATCACTGGCATAGCAGTTCAGTTCACAGCCAGCGTCAATCAGTACTAAATCACCATCCTGTAATGGGGCGTTATTTTCTGTGTAATGCAAAATGCAGGCATTGCTACCGCTGGCAACAATTGACGAGTAGGCCGGTAGGCGTGCGCCACCTTTACGGAACTCATAATCCAGTTCTGCTTCCAGATGGTACTCATACAAGCCAGGTTGAGCTGCTTGCATGGCGCGAATATGCGCTCGACAAGAAATATCTGCCGCTTGCTGCATGGTGTCGATTTCTGCAGTGCTTTTGTGCAGGCGCGCATCGTGCAGCAGGTGATCAAGCATCACGAACTCTTTTGGCGGCTGCGCACCCATTCGGGCTTTGCTGCGAATGCTATTGAGCCACTCCATCATCTGTTGATCAAATTCTGGATTATTACCAATGGAGTAATACACCCGCTCACGACCTTCCATTAAACCGGGCAAAATATCGTCAATATCGCTAATTGGGAAGGCGTCATCAGCGTTATAGTGCTGCATAGCACCATCCTGGCCGGCTCTTAAGCCATCCCAAAGCTCTCGTTCGGGATTGCGTTCTCGGCAAAATAAAATAAACTCGCCGTGCTCACGCTTAGGGATTAATACCAGCACCGCTTCCGGCTCAGAAAAACCAGACAGATAGAAGAAATCACTGTGTTGCCGATAGGGATATTCCACACTGCTGTTGCGGGTGCTGACTTGCGCTGCGGGCAGGATAGCAATGCTATTGGGCGCCATGCGTTGCATCAATTGTTCACGGCGTTGGGCGTATTCAGACATGCTAATTAGGCTCATGCGGTGTGGTTCCTCTAGTTTAATGTACGGCAGGCGTGTCATCTTCAGCGCTGGGTGGTGTGTAATTTGCGCAGGCAGTGAATAAAAATAAAGGCGCAACACGCAAGTATTCATTGACCTCCATATAGGCCACTTCACCTTCTTCGTCTTCCTCCTCATCGGGAGTAATTTGTGCGATTGAGATGAGGTCCTCAAGCACTTCGCGAACATCTTTAGACAGCTCAGTGTTGCCAATATTGGCACCAAAGCCGCTTAAGAAACCTTGTGTCCACTGGCCAATGGCAATGGTGCGTGCGGCTAAAGGTTCATCGTCGCCGGGTAACAGCAAGGTCAAGGACACACTGCTTTCAGCGAGTAATTCTGCTTTTACCATTTCTTGTAAGCCAATTAATGCAGGATGCAAACTGCTCGGCACTTCATTTTCAAATAAGTCGTTGGCTTCTTCGAGCCAGCCAGCATTGCTGAAGCCAGCCCCTGCACAACAGCGACCGAGCAGCAAGCCTTGTAGTTCGGCAGGTGATACTGGATGTCCGTTAGCGGCAAGTAAGTCAGCAAATGAGGTGTAGGCAGATTGTGATTGAGGCATGAAAAATCCGAAGTAAAGGGAACTGATACGTGGTTTTGAAGGTCGTTGCTATAGGTGTAAGTATATCGCGTTGTTGAGTATGCTGCTAAATATCGATGTTTGCAGCCCAAGTATGGGTTTTCTCACTGATCAGCTGGTAGTAGTTAGTAGTACTGTGCGTAATGGCGGGCGGAGGTTAGAATAACCAGTAAGCAGCATTATGTGGTATGACTGACGTTCAAACTGGAGGGCTCGTGAAAAATACAGATTTACCAGCCTTAGTGCAGGCTGTTGAGCAACTGATTCAACGCAACACTGAACTTAGAGCGCAGAATAAAAGCTTGCGTGAAGAGCGTGGGCAATTGATTGAAAAAAACCAAATAGCACAGCAAAAAGTTGTGGCTATAATTTCTCGGCTGAAAGCATTGGAGCAGGACTCATGACTCAATCCCAAACGGTGACCGTGCGTATTATGGATAAGGATTACCATATCGCTTGCCCAGCATCGGAAAGCGCAAATTTGGAGCGAGCGGCCGAGTACTTGGATGCAAAAATGCGCGGTATTCGACGCACTGGCAAAGTGGTTGGTGCAGAGCGTATTGCGGTGATGGCGGCGCTGAATATCACCCACGAATTGCATGGCAAACAGCAGGATGCTGAGTTAGGTCGTGAAGGGTCTGAGCAAATTAAACAATTGGTGCAGCGCGTGCAAAAGAGTTTAGTGGGCGAAGAATAACGCCACCTTGAGGCACTCAAGGATTGGTGTATACTGGAGCCAACTCCCTCAAGTGTTGGCCAGTTGACTAAGTCCCTGAGCCGATTCATACCAAAACGGGGATTGCATTTTAGACTGGTGTGCATGTCCGCTTGCGGAAAGCCTAAAGGTCTGACGTGATCTCCACCTTGAACCTTCTGGTTCAAGGGCAATGTCAACAGCGGCACTTCTGGGAGTCTTTTTTTTAGCAATGCCAGTCAGTCCAGCTTTATCCCGCAGCCAGTTACGTACTTTATTACGTGAAAAACGGCGCAACCTTTCCCCTCTTCAGCAAGCACAAGCAGCCCAGCAGTTGTATCAACAATTGGCTCAGCACCCGCTGTTTCGTCGTGCGCAACATATTGCTTTATATATCGCCGGTGACGGTGAAATTGACCCGCAGCTTTTAATGCATGAGGCTTGGCGTCGTGGTAAATCGGTGTATTTGCCCGTGTTGTCGCGCTGGCCAAAAACAACTATGGCGTTTCAACGTGTTCGACCGGTACAACAGTGGGAAAAAAATCGCTTTGGTATTTTACAGCCCCGTTGGTGCCTTGCCGATCAGCGTGCAGTCTGGACCTTGGATGCCGTGTTCTTACCCTTGGTCGGTTTTGATCAGCACGGTGGGCGTTTAGGCATGGGCGGTGGCTTTTATGATCGAAGCTTTGCTGAGCTTGGGCAAAATGACCATTGGCTGACGCCCCAGCGTATAGGCTTAGCCCATGAGTGTCAGCGTGTTGACTGTTTGCCTGTGGCAGCTTGGGATGTGCCACTGCACGGTGTGGTTACTGATCAGCAGTGGTATGTGGTGCCAACATAGTTTGTATTTCATAGGAACTGAGTGGTTTTTCTGCTGAGGAGCGCTCCCAGAGGCTTTTTGTATAGCCAGTGGTGACTACGCCGAGCCCAAGAATAATGACTAAGATCCATAATAAGTCGGGTTTTTGCTTCATTTAATGCCTTGCTCTATAACTAAGAATATACCGCGCTGCGAATTCTTGGCTAAATGGGTTGAATGGGAAGAGTGAAATTTTCGCGTCATCCTACGCCAATAAATGCAGATTGTAATTAATATAAAAAGTTCAATGTGTTTCTATACTTTTCTGCGTCTGCTACGCGCTTTGTCCCCCATCAGCTGCCTCTAGGTTAAACGTTGCACATGCTTTGCTTGACTTGTGAGTCGTTCTTACAGCTAGACCCATGATTGTTAAAGCGTACAATGCAGGGATTCGTTTTAGGTATTGCGCAAGCAGAAATACTTAGAAATGGTCGGTATAGGTTTATCTATAATGCAGTGTTGATCGCTAGCGCATTATATTCACTTGCTAGGAGCAAGCATGTCTACGAAAAGTCCTTCACGATTATATATTGTCCCATTATTGATTGCTTTAGCCGCTGCCGGTGGCTTTGGCTATTGGAAATCGATCCAAGACCGGTTGCCCGAAGGTATTTATGAAGGTAATGGTCGCTTGGAGGCGACTGAAGTGCAGGTGGCGACTAAGCATCCAGGACGACTGGCCGAAGTGTTGGTCGCCGAAGGTGATAGCGTGGTAACAGGGCAGTTATTAGCTCGGATCGATACCCGCACTTTAGAAGCACAGCGTAATCAAGCGCAGTCGGAAGTGCTGCGTGCCCATGAAAATGTTGCCACTGCGCAAGCCACTGTGCAGTTGCGCGAAAGCGAGCGTCGCTTGGCCCAGCAAGATTTAGCGCGTTTTCGCGAGTTGTATGCGCGCGGTCACGCCAGTGGCCAGCAGATTGACCAGCAGCAAGCGCGTTTTGATACTGCTTCAGCAGCTTTAGCTGCAGCTAAAGCGCAAGTGCAAGCCGCGCAAGCAGCGATTGCCGCCGCTGAAGCCATGGTTGCGCAGCTGACCAGTGAGATTGATGACAGCAGTTTGCGTGCGCCAATGAATGGTGTGGTGCAACTGCGTTTGGCTGAGCCCGGTGAGGTGTTGGGCGCAGGTGGTCGGGTGTTTTTAATGATCGACCCGTCTGATCAATATATGAATGTCTATTTGCCTTCAGCAGTAGCCGGGCGTTTAGCCGCCGCTGATCAAGCGCGTATTGTGTTAGATGCCTTACCGGAACAGCCATTACCTGCTGAAGTGGCTTTTGTTGCAGCTAAGGCGCAGTTCACCCCAAAAGAAGTTGAAACCCGTGATGAGCGGCAGAAACTGGTGTTTCGGGTTAAATTGCGCCTCACCGATCCTGCGGCTATACCCCAAGCTAAACCCGGTATGCCAGGTTCTGCCTATGTGCGCCGCGATGCCAGCGTTGAGTGGCCAGAGTCGCTGCAGTAAGGCTGTGTAATAGGTGACAATCCCGTAATTATTAGTTTGCATGAAGCAACTACGGGCAGGGTAGTTAACCGCTAATCAGTTAGGTAAAGCATGACCACGCAGGTAATACAGGCAACCAATATCTCTCACAGTTACGGCAAGCAGAGCGCATTGCAAGATGTCAGCTTTAGTTTGCCCGCTGGCAGTCGTTGTGGGTTGATTGGCCCCGATGGTGCTGGTAAATCCAGTCTACTGGCGTTGATTTCCGGTGTGAAAATTTTGCAGCAAGGTGAGCTGGAGGTTTTGGGTGGCCCCATTGATCAGCGGCGTCATCGTTCCACCTTATACCAGCGCATCGCCTTTATGCCGCAAGGCTTAGGGCATAACCTTTATCCTGATTTGTCCATTGCAGAAAATATCCGTTTTTTCGCTGACTTATTTGGCTTAAGTCGTGATGAGCGTGAAGTGCGCATGTCCAGCTTGTTGGCGGCAACCGATCTGAGTGAGTTTGCTGACCGTCCCGCCGGTAAATTATCCGGTGGAATGAAACAAAAACTGGGTCTGTGCTGTGCCTTGATCCATGATCCCGATTTACTGATCCTCGATGAGCCCACCACAGGGGTTGACCCCTTAGCGCGGCGGCACTTTTGGGAGTTGATTGAGCAGGTGCGCGCTGATCGTCCGCAGCTGACGGTCTTGATTGCCACTGCTTATATGGATGAGGCAGCGCAGTTTGAGCATTGCTTAATGATGGATCAGGGGCGTTTATTGGCTGCTGGTTCAACCCAAGAATTGGCCGCGGTGACCCCAAGCGGTCAGTTAGACGATGCTTTTACCTATTATCAAGGTGCTGGCGCTAGCCAAGTTGAGCCGTTACAGATCACGCCTTTTGCGCCGGACAGCCATGAGGTTGTCATTAAAGCGACCGATCTAACCTTGCGTTTTGGCGATTTTACTGCGGTCAATAAAGTCAGCTTTGAAATTGAGCGTGGCGAGATTTTCGGCTTTTTAGGCTCCAACGGTTGCGGTAAAACCACCACCATGAAGGTGCTGACCGGTTTGTTACCGGCCAGCGAAGGTGAGGCTTGGTTGCTGGGTAAATCAGTGGATGCCAACGATTTGGCCACGCGGAAACGGGTCGGCTTTATGTCGCAAAGTTTCTCTTTGTATGGCGAGCTGACGGTGCTGCAAAACCTTGAGTTACATGCGCACTTGTTTGATTTGCCCAAAGCCGTGGGGGCTGAGCGTGCCCAAGCACTGATTAAGCGTTTTGACTTAACGCCATATATCAATGAGCAGGCAGGCGCACTGCCCTTGGGCTTGCGTCAACGTTTATCCTTAGCAGTGGCGGTGATCCATGAGCCGGAAGTATTGATTCTGGATGAGCCCACCTCAGGGGTTGACCCCGCTGCTCGGGATGATTTCTGGCGGCTGTTATTTGAGTTATCCCGTGAACAAGGGGTGACGATTTTCCTCTCCACCCACTTTATGAATGAAGCTGAGCGCTGCGATCGTATTTCACTGATGCATGCGGCAAAAGTGTTGGCGGTAGGTACGCCTGCTGAGCTGCAAGAGCACTATGGTGGGGAGACCTTGGAAGATGCGTTTGTGGTGTGCTTGCAAGAGGCGCAAGGTTTAACTGATGCGCCGTTAGAGGTTAAAAGCACTGCCACAGAGGCCTTAACCAGTGTTCCGCGTCAAGGTTTTAGTTTAAAACGCACTCAAGCTCTAGTGGTGCGGGAAAGCAAAGAACTGTTGCGCGACCGCATCCGCCTTTGGTTTGCCTTGCTCGGTGCGGTGTTTATGATGATTATTTTAGGCTTTGGTATTTCTCTGGATGTGGAGAATTTAGCCTTTGCTACCCTTGATCAAGACAATACTGCACAAAGTCGTGCCTATTTAGAGGGTTTTCGTGGCTCGCGCTATTTCTCTGAACGCGAACCCTTAACCAATATGCAAGATTTACATTCCCGCTTGCAGCGTGCGGATATTAAGCTGGCCATTGAAATACCCGCAGGTTTTGGCCGGGATTTATATGCGGGCCGTCAACCAGAAGTGGGGGTTTGGTTGGACGGTGGTATGCCGTTCCGGGCGGAAACCAGCCGTGGTTATGTGGAAGCGCTGCATCAAGATAATTTACAGCGCTTACGGGATGAAGGGACTGCGGCTATACCGCCACTGGCGAGTCCTGCTCGCTTAGAAACCCGCTTTCGTTACAACCAAGATGTGATCAGTGTCAATGCCATTGGCCCTGGGGTGATGGCGTTGATTTTAGTGTTTATTCCGGCAATGCTCACCGCATTAGGGGTGGTGCGGGAAAAAGAGTTGGGCTCGATTACTAACTTTTATGCCACGCCACTGACGCGCTTAGAGTTTTTGCTGGGCAAGCAGATGCCTTATTTAGCGGTCAGCTTATTAAACCTTGCACTGTTGGTGGCGATTAACCGTTGGCTGTTTGGTGTACCGCTGAAAGGCAGTGCTGTGGCCTTAGCCGTGGGCGGTGCGCTCTATGTATTGGCCACCACCAGCTTTGGTTTACTGGTGTCCACTGTAACTAAAACCCAAATCGCAGCGATTTTAGGCACCATGATTTTGACCACATTGCCGACGGTGCAATTCTCCGGCTTGATTACTCCGCGCTCCTCCTTGGATGGTGGCGCAGCGCTGATGGGGGTGTTATTCCCGGCTGGGTATTTCTTGGATATTGCTGTGGGGACCTTTACTAAAGCACTGACTTTGCGTGACTTATGGCTGCAATGCTTAGTCTTGTTTGGCTTTTTTGTCGGTTTTACTGGCTTAAGTTTGCTTCTTTTGAAAAAGCAGGAGGCTTAAGTGTCATGCATAAGTTATCGCATATTTTTCGTCTAGGCATTAAAGAACTGATCAGCCTGCGCTATGACTCAGTGCTGTTGCTGTTTATGTTGTATGCCTTCAGTGCTGCCATCTACATGCCTGCATCGGGTTCGGCAGTGGGTGTGCATAATGCCAGTGTGGCGATTGTTGATGAAGATAACAGCCGTCTGTCCCGGCAGTTGGCTGAGGTGTTGCGCCCACCGGAGTTTCAAACCCCAGTGATGTTGGCCTATGGCGACATTGATCAGGTGCTGGATAGCGGGCGCTACACCTTTGTGATTAATGTGCCAGTCAACTTTCAGGCGGACTTGATGGCTGGAAAACAACCGGAACTGCAGGTCAATGTGGATGCCACCGCCATGAGTCAAGCCTTTATGGGTGCGGGCTATATGGGGCGGATCTTTCAGCGTGAATTGCAACAGATGAGTGGTGCTACTGCTGAGCCGCCGATTAAGCTGACCACTCGGGCGCTGTTTAATAGCAATATGCAAAGTGGTTGGTTTTTGGCGATTATTCAGATTGTTAATAACGTGACTATTTTGGCAATTTTGCTCACAGGTACTGCGTTGCTGCGTGAGCGTGAACATGGCACTCTTGAGCATTTGCTGGTACTGCCGCTCACCGCTTTTGAAATTATGCTGGCCAAGGTCTGGACCAGTATTTTAGTGGTGGTGTTTTGTACTTGGCTGTCCCTTGAGCTGATTGTAAAGAAGGCGTTAGGGGTGCCATTGGTCGGCTCGATGAGTTTGTACTTGTTTATCACGGGTTTGTATTTGTTTGCTTGTACGGCATTGGCGGTATTTTTAACCACCTTAGCTCGCTCTATTCCGCAATTTGGACTGTTGTCTATTCCAGTATTGATGCCAATGTTGCTGTTATCCGGTGGCACTACGCCATTGGATAGTATGCCGCTGTGGTTGCAATCGGTGATGCAATTATCGCCGACGACGCACTTTGTCAGCTTATCCACGGCGATTTTATTTAGGGATGCAGGCATCGCCTTGGTTTGGCCAGAGATGCTGGCGCTGACAGGGATTGGAGTAGTGTTTTTCTCGGTTGCGCTGTTGCGTTTTCGCCGTAGCTTAACGGCCTAGCAGGCAGAGTATGCTGGTAGAAGGTGGTGCGGGTATTGCGTTTGGACTCCCATGTAAGAGCCCAAGCGCAAACTGATCTGTGCGGATAATAGAGTCGTGCTGAGGTGATGCAGCCGCGCTTAGTACCAGCGTTTTTCACCTTCTGGACGCTGCTTAAAGCGTTTCATAGTCCACATATACTGGTCAGGCCAACGACGTACGTAGCTGGCCAGCACATCACTCATCGCGCCGACTGCTATTTCAGTATCAGTGCTGTACATCTCATCCGGTGCCGCTTCTAAAATCACTTTAAAACCGCTGCCGTCTTCTAAACGAATCGCATGCAAAAATACCGCGCTGACTTTATCTTGCTTGCCGCCGAGCATGCCCGCGACAAATTTACTGGTCAGTGCTGTGGTGCCTAAAAAAGGTACAAAAACGCCAGAACTGCGACTGGGTTCTGGATCAGCAGGAATGCCCACTGAGCCACCATTACGCACCTCTTTAATCACGCTAATAATACCTTCGCGGGTCGAGGGTGCTACGCGGTTACCTTGCTGGACCCGCTGGGTTTTCAGGAGGTCATCTAAGGCTTTGAGCTTAGGCGGGCGATAGAAAATAATCGGTTTACACTGTGCGCAGTAGAAGTGATTGAGCACTTCCCAGTTGCCTAAGTGGCTGGTGATGCCGACAACACCTTTACCGCTGGCCAGTGCCTCTTGCAGCACCTCTAAACCTTCAACTTCGCGTACATACTGTAAGGTTTTTTCCGGTGGCCAAATCCAAGCGCAGGCGCTTTCGGTAAAGGATTTAGCAATGCCTTTAAGGCCACGAGCCGTGAGTTGGTCGACTTCTTTTGCATTCAACTCTGGAAAACAATGGCTGATATTAATCCGCGCGATATCACGCGAGCGATTGGGAATTGTCCACATCAACCAGCCTGCCGCGCTGCCTAAGGCTTGCACGGCACGCCATGGCAATAATGCAATCAGTTTTAAAGCACCCAGTGCCAGCTTGCCTTTTAAAGCTTCCACGTATGACCCCAAAGACAGTCTTCAAACCGCTTAAGTTACTGGATTTTGCTGATTAAGTCAGCAGGTAAAGCTTAAGCCTGTTTTTGCCAGAGTGCGTAATGCACTTGTCCAGTATGTTTTTCGCGATGCAAGCGCCAGGTTGTGGGCACGCCCAAACTTGAGGGTGCTTGCTCGCTTTCGGTGTAAATCCATGCGCGCTCATTGAGCCACGCATGGGCTTCTAAGAGCTGGCAGCTGTTGAGCAATAAGTCTTGGTGAAAAGGCGGGTCGAGCAGAACAATATCAAAGCCTTGTTCGGGGCTGGTACTGAGATAGTTTAATGCATCTGCACAGACTACCTCAGCATTGTCGCATTCTAACAGCGCGAGATTATTGCGCAGGTTGTGAATGGCTGCGGCATTTACATCCAGCGCTAAGCCAGCGCGGGCACCGCGGGACAGGGCTTCCAAAAATAAAGCACCGCTGCCGGTAAAAACATCCAGCACCCGTGCGCCCTGAATAGAGGCGGCTAACCAGTTAAATAGAGTTTCCCGCACCCGATCAGGGGTGGGACGTAAGCCCGGTGCATCAGGTACAGGGAGTTTACGCGAACGCCATTGACCGCCAATAATGCGCACTTGACTGGTGCCGCGGATGACTTGAGCAGACTTTCTAGCCATCAGTGCTGACGCTCCACGGCCGGGGTTTGAGCTGCGCGATCAACAGGTTCAGGTAAGGGTAACTGCTCCACTGTTGGTCCAGCCGTCACAATCACCAGTTGCTCTGGGTCAAGATGGCGCTTAAAGGCGTCGTGCACATCAGCCACACTTAGCTGTTGCAGATCCTGCATAAAGTCGCTGATCCAGGTCAGTGGCATATCGTAGAAGCCAATGGCTGCTAGCTGCCCAACAATGGCTGAGTTACTGGCGGCACTGAGCGGAAAACTGCCGAGACTTTCCCGTTTCGCATTGGCCAGTTCTGCTTCAGTGGGGCCGTTGGCAATGTACTCACGAAGTAAGTCTTGCACCAGTTCTAAGGTCACTTCACTGAGTTCAGCGCGGGTTTTGACGTTAATCATAAACGGCCCAGTGGCTTGCATGGGGCTCAAACTTGAGTAAATCCCATAGGTGAGGCCGCGCTTTTCACGGACTTCTTCCATTAAACGGGTGCCAAAACCACCGCCACCGAGGATCTGATTACCTAAAAATAAAGCAGGGTAATCTGGGTCGCCGCGCTGCACTGCAAGTTGCGCCAGAAGAATCTGTGTTTGCGTGGATGGGAACTCAATATGGGTCTTGGACGCGTCACTGGGGCTGGGCTTAGGGGCCGTTGCAGCAGCAGCGCCGGTGGGCAAGCCGGATGAGACTTGTTCGCTGATAGCTTTGGCTTGATCAAGGGTTAGGTCGCCCACCAGCGCAATTTGCGCATTACTGGCGGTGTAATAGGTGCGGTGAAAGTCTTGTAATTGTTGGCGGGTCATGACCGGTATAGATTCAGCAGTGCCTGAGCTGGGAGTGGCGTAAGGGTGATCGCCATAGAGTTTCTCAAATAACTCCAACGAAGCCAGTGTGCCTGGATCTTGTTTTTGGTATTCAAAACTGGCCAAGAGTTGATTTTTAATGCGCGCTAATGAGTCCGCAGGAAAGCTAGGCTGTGCGATGACTGTGCTAAACAGCTCTAAAGCAGGGGCGCTGAGCTTTGGGTCGTTGAGACTGCGCAAGGTAACCACGGCCATATCGCGGTAGGAACCGCTGGAAAATTGTGCACCTAGATCTTCAAAGCGCGCAGCGATCTCTCCTGCATCCAGCGTGCCAGTACCTTCATTGAGCATGGCATTGGTCAGGCCAGCTAAGCCGTAAGCCTGTTGATCTTTACTGCTGCCTGCGGCAAAGGTTAAGCGTAAATCAAACATGGGCAGTTCCGGTGCAGCCATAAACAGCACTTTAGTGCCGGCGCTGGTCTGCCATTGCTGAATATCCAATTCACGGGTGAGCGGATCTTGCTTGGACAGTGCCGCTAAACTACTGATGCGTTGCTCGGCTGAGCTGAGTTGCGCCTCTTCCAAGCTGCTGCAGCCAGCGCCGAACAATAATGCGCTACTTAATAGACCGATCTTGAGCAAACGTAATAAAGGCATCATGGACGCGCTTCCTCAGGGTAAATATAAGCTGTGGTGAGCCGCGTCGGGGTAAAAAACTTTTTCGCTGCGGCTTGAATATCTGCCGGAGTCACCGCCTCTAAGTCAGCTAAGTTACTTTGTTGAATGCGCCATGAGAGGCCCACTGTTTCCAGCTGCCCAATTTGTGTGGCTTGGCTGGTAATTGAATCTTGTGCATAAACTTCACTGGCACGCACTTGTGCGCGTACCCGAGCCAGCTCCTCGGCACTGGGTGGGGTCTCTTGCAGTTGTTGCAATTGTTGCCAAAGGCCAGCTTCAACTTCAGCAACAGTTTTGCCTTTTTGTACATTGGGGGTGGCGGATACAACAAATAAGCTATCGCCGCGAGTGAAAGCGTTATACCACGCTGAAGCACCGGCCACTAACTCTTGCTCACGCTCAAGCTGGGTGGGGATGCGCGAACTGTTGCCGCCATCGAGTAAAGCACCGATTAAACGCAGCGCATGCACTTCAGTTGGATTATCAGTGCTGGTGAGGCTCGGCACATTAAAGCCCATCATTAAGCTGGGCAGTTGAGTTTTTAGATACAAATCAATACTGCGCTGTCCCGGCTCATCCAGCTCCAGCGGCTGTTTAACTGCTGGCAGGGGGCGCGCCGGAATCTTGGCAAAGTAACGGGTGACTAGAACTTTGACTTCCTCGGGCTGCACATCACCGACAATCACTAAAGTGGCGTTATTGGGCGCATACCAGCGCTTATGCCAATCGCGCAGATCCTCGATGGTCATGCGGTCTAGATCGTGCATCCAGCCAATGGTCGGAATACTATAACCGCTGGCAGGGTAAGCTAAGGCCTTGAAACGCTCGTAAGCTAAGCCACTGGGGCGATCATCGGTACGCATGCGGCGCTCTTCTTTAATCACCTCGATTTCTCGAATGAACTCATCTTCTGGTAAAGTCAGGCCAGCTAAACGGTCAGCTTCCATTTCCAGCGCCACTGCTAAGCGGTCACGGGCCAGTACTTGGTAGTAGGCCGTATAGTCATCGCTGGTAAAAGCATTTTCTTCGGCGCCCAGCTCGCGTAAAATACGTGAAGATTCGCCAGGCCCCAGTTTATCGCTGCCCTTAAACATCATATGTTCGAGCGCGTGGGCTAAACCGGTACTGCCAAGCACTTCGTAGCTGGAGCCGACTTTATACCAAAGCTGACTGACCACCACGGGGGCGCGATGATCTTCACGAACAATCACCTTGAGTCCGTTGTCTAAAGTAAATTCGGTGGTGGCGGTTTGCGCCATTAAAGGCGCAAGAAAAGTACTGGATAAAAGTAGTACGATGTAACGTAAATAAGTATTCATGTTTAAACCTTTTAAACTGCGCTCTGAGTTTAGCTACCAAGGGCTTAGAGGTGCTAGGATACGCAATCATTTTATTAACAACCACATTGGCATATTTTTAGTTAAAAATGCACGCCAATCTGGTGAATAGCTGAGATAGCCTTTTTCTATGTTTGGTTCCGGCGACGACAAAAAATCAAAACAACCAGCGGATAACGCTGATTCCCTATCAACTGAAGAACAGCAGAGTGAAGCTGTGCCAGAAAAATCAGGTAAGACAGGTAAGAAAGGCTTGTTTTCATGGTTTGGTCGCAAGAAGGCCGAGCCAAAAACTGAACAAGCTGATTCCTCTGAGGCCATCTCTGCAGAATATGCAGAGCAATCCGTAGCAGCGGAGCAGTCCACACTAGAGTCTACAGCAGCTGCTGTGGACGTTGCTGTGGTCGCTGAAAAACCAGCAGAGGACGAGGATACGGCAGCTGAACAGCCGACCGTAACTGAGCCGCAACCTGAGCGGATTGAGCCTGTTGCTAAGGCAGAGGCCGTGGCAAAAACTGCTGTTGAGTCTGAGTCTGAGTCTGAGTCGCTCACAGATGCGAGCGAGACAGCAGCGTCAGCGCCAGCAGCGCAGACCAAACCATCGCGCTTTAGTTTATTTGGCGGCCGGGCTGTGGCTGAGCCTGTAGTTGCTGAAGAGCCGCAGCCCACACTGATCCCAGAGCCAGAGCCAGAGCCAGAGCCAGTTGCTGAAGAACCGCCACTGGCGGCCAATCTTGCAGGGCAAAGTAAGCCGCAAGAAAGTAAAGTTGGTTGGTTCGCTCGTTTAAAACAAGGCCTAGCAAAAACCAGTTCGAGTCTTGGCGAAGGCATGGCCAGCTTGTTCTTGGGCAAAAAAGAAATTGATGATGACTTGCTCGAAGAGCTGGAAACACGCCTCTTAACTGCTGACGTGGGTATGGAAGCTACCACTGCGATTATGGATAACCTCACTCGTCGTGTGGCGCGTAAAGAGTTGGCCGACAGTGGTGCGCTATATCAAGCCTTACAAGGCGAGATGGCTGAGTTGTTGCGTGAAGTAGAACAGCCCTTGGTGGTATCGACTGAGCGCAAGCCCTATGTGATTTTAGTGGTTGGGGTCAATGGTGCCGGTAAAACCACCACCATTGGTAAGCTGGCCTCACGTCTGCAGAAAGAAGGCAAAAAAGTTATGCTGGCGGCCGGTGATACCTTCCGTGCTGCCGCGGTTGAGCAGCTGCAAGTGTGGGGTGAGCGTAATAAAGTACCAGTGATTGCCCAACATACCGGTGCCGATTCTGCTTCGGTGATTTTTGATGCGGTGCAAGCGGCACAATCACGGGGCATGGATGTGTTGATTGCAGATACCGCTGGACGCTTACACACCAAAGACAACTTAATGGAAGAGTTGCGTAAAGTTGCACGAGTGATGGGTCGTTTAGATGAGAGTGCACCCCATGAGGTGCTGTTAGTGCTGGATGCAGGTACCGGACAAAACGCGATTAATCAGACCCGTCATTTCCATGAGACCATTCCGGTCACGGGCTTGGCTTTGACCAAACTTGATGGTACTGCAAAAGGTGGGGTTATCTTTGCTTTAGCGAAGCATTTTGGCATACCAGTACGCTATATTGGTGTTGGTGAAGGCATTGATGATTTGCGTGACTTTGTTGCCGATGATTTTGTTGAGGCGCTGTTTGCTGAGAAGGATTCTGCATGATTCGATTTGAGCAGGTCGAAAAACGTTACCCCAACGGCCATGTTGGCTTGCATGAGCTCAGTTTTCGCGTGCGCCGCGGTGAGTTTCTCTTTGTTACCGGCCATTCGGGCGCGGGCAAAAGCACCATGTTGCGTCTGCTGCTGGCGATGGAACGTCCCACCACGGGTAAGCTGTTGTTAGCTGGACAAGATTTATCCAAGATTACCAACTCGCAGATTCCGTTTTTACGCCGGCAAATTGGGGTAGTCTTTCAGAACCACCAATTATTATTTGATCGCAGTGTGTTTGCCAATGTGGCGCTGCCGCTACATATCTTAGGTTTGCCCCAAGACGAGATTAATCAGCGGGTCAGTCTTGCTTTGGCGCGGGTCAGCTTAAAAGAAAAAGCCTTGCAAGCGCCGTCAGATTTATCCACGGGGCAGCAACAGCGAGTTGGTATTGCTCGGGCTATTGTCCATCAGCCCACTTTATTGCTGGCGGATGAGCCCACCGGTAACTTAGACCCGCGTCTAGCAGCAGAGATTATGTCTGTTTTTGAAGATATCAATCAATTGGGTACAACAGTGTTAATTGCCAGTCATGATTTGGCATTGATTGCGCGCATGCGGCATCGCATGTTAACCCTGCAACGTGGCCGCTTGATTGGCGATGGAGAGGCTGTCTAATGTGTTCTGCCCGAGTAACCCCTGACCAACCTGGTGAGCGTGTTGGTGCCACCAGCAAAAATCATGTCGAAGCCAGTCTTTCTGATACCCGTGGTTTCCGTAACCAATTTCGCGCATGGCTGGAAAACCACCGTGCCAGTCTTAAAGACAGCACAGGTCGTTTAGTACGCCAACCGCTGGGCAGCTTTTTTACCTGCTTAGTCATGGCGGTGGCTTTAAGTTTGCCCATGGGCTTGGCGCTATTGCTGGAAAATGTCAGTCAACTGGGTGGCTCATGGCAGCGTGCTGCACAAATCTCCTTGTTTTTAGAGCTGGATTCTGGTGATACCTATGGCGAGCTGTTACGTGATGAGATTGTTGCCCATCCAGATGTTGCTGAAGCTGAGTGGATCAGTCGCGAGCAAGCACTGGCTGAGTTTCAAGAACAATCAGGTTTAGGTGAAGCGTTACGTGAGCTACCCGAGAACCCTTTACCGGGCAGTATTTTGGTAACGCCAGAGGTGATTGATAAAGACGCTTTGGTGGCGTTACTGGATGAGCTGAAAAATATGCCTAAAGTGCAACAAGCGCAGCTTGATCTGATGTGGATCGAGCGTTTAGCTGCTATTTTGCAGGTGGGTGAGCACTTTATTTTTGCTTTAGCAGTTCTGCTGATTGCGGCATTATTGCTGGTGGTGGGCAATACCATCCGCTTGCATATTGAAAACCGCCGGATTGAAATTGAAGTGATTAAGCTGGTGGGCGGCACTGACGGCTATGTACGCCGACCATTTTTGTATATGGGTGTGCTCTACGGCTTAGCTGGCGGACTCTTGGCCTGGTTGTTGTTGGCATTCGGTCTGGAGTGGCTGAACGACTCTGTGGTGGAGTTGGCGCAACTGTACGGCAGTGAATTTAGCTTATCGGGCATCTCAATTGAAGATGGCTTTTCATTATTACTTGGTGCAGTATTGCTGGGTTACATTGGTGCTTGGATTGCTGTGGCACGGCATCTGCGGGAATTATCACCGCGCTAGTTGCAAAACATTGTAGAACGAGGGTTTGCGCATACTTTACCAGCGCAAAGCAGGGAACTTTATCAGTGAATTGCTATCTATATATTCAATAGTAACTGTTTAAGATATTGTCACCCGTTGGAGGATATTTATGACCACCACGACCGCATTACAAACTGCTCAGATTCTGAGTCCTGGCTCTAACCTTGAATCCTATATGCATTCAGTGAGCGCCATTCCAGTTCTGAGCGTAGAAGAAGAACGCGACTTAGGTGAGCGCCTGTATTATCACCAAGATTTAGATGCTGCCCGTCAATTAGTCATGGCCCACTTACGTTTTGTGGTGCATATTGCGCGCAGCTACTCAGGTTATGGTTTGCCACAAGGCGATCTGATTCAAGAAGGTAACGTTGGTTTAATGAAAGCAGTTAAGCGCTACAACCCTGAAGTGGGTGTGCGTTTAGTGTCTTTTGCTGTGCATTGGATTAAAGCTGAAATTCACGAATATGTGCTGCGTAACTGGCGTATTGTTAAAGTGGCGACCACTAAAGCACAGCGTAAGCTGTTCTTTAATCTGCGCAGCCAGAAAAAGCGTTTAGCTTGGTTGAACAATACCGAAGTCGAGGCAGTCGCTGAGTCATTGGGTGTTGAACCACGTGATGTGCGCGAAATGGAAAGCCGCTTAACTGGACGCGATATGTCGTTTGATCCATCCGATAATGAAGATGATGAAAGCGCTTATCGCTCACCGGCGAACTATTTAGAAGATCACAGCTATGATCCAGCTTTGCAGTTGGAAGCCACTGATACGACAGATACTGCTAACAGTAATCTGCATGAAGCTTTGGCCGAGCTGGATGAGCGCAGCCGTGATATTTTGCAACAGCGCTGGCTATCCGACGAAAAAGTGACGCTGCATGATCTCGCCGCCCAGTACGGTGTGTCTGCAGAACGTATTCGGCAGATCGAAAAAAATGCCATGAATAAAATAAAAGGCAGTATTGCTGCTTAATATTTTCTTGCCGGTGACCCTAAGGCGACTCTCAGCAGTCGCCTTTTTTATTGCCTCATAACAGGGCTGTACAGGTTTAGGGTTGAAGACAGCCGCCAAAACTGCCTCACTACGCTGTTACAAACACTGCACTGCGTCTACTCCAAGTGCGTGATGCGCTGACCCCAGAGCTCAGTGGTACATTACTGAACTGGGATGCCAGCGTTTTGCCATTTTAAGCCAGCCATGCAGTGCATGTAAGTTGAGGGTCAGTTGAGTCAGTTAGAAAACCAGCAGCAGTATTTTGCCCAGTCATTCAAAAACTTAGCTCTGCAAGATTTGCTCTGCGTGGGTACTGAGTTTGAAGAATGCACCTTTGTTGATTGTAACTTCAGCAGTGCCGTGTTTGAGCGTTGTAATTTTATTAACTGCAGTTTTAGTGGTTGTCAGTTAAGTTTAGCCAGTCTGCCTTACACCCGCTTGTTTGGTGTGAGCTTTACTGAATGCAAGCTGGTTGGCGTTGATTGGACCCGCGCTACTTGGTCTGAATACCATAAAGATTTTGAGATCAGTTTTCGTCAATCCATTCTGAATGATTCATCGTTTTTTGGACTGACGTTACAGGGGCTGATTCTGGATGAGTGCAAAGTGCAGGATGTGGATTTTCGTGAAGGGGATTTTTCCCATGCAGTGATGACCTACAGTGACTTTACTCACAGTGTATTTATGCGCACTAATTTACAGTCAGCGGACTTTACCGAAGCGACCCAATACTCAATTAATGTTTTAGAAAACCAGTTGCAGGGTGCGAAGTTTTCCAAATTTGAAGCGGTGTATTTGTTGGAGAGCTTAGGTATTGAGTTGGTGGACTAGCTCTGAAGATGCAGTCCGCTTGCGCCAAGCCACTTACAGCAGGAACTAGAGCCTCCGAGCGCAATGCGGTGCGCTGCTGTTGTACTTATAGTAAGAACGGGCACATAACTGAGTCCTTTAGAACGGCCAGAATATAGGGATAAAGATCACCCCTAATAACCAGAAAATACTATTGAGCGGTAAGCCCACCTTCATAAAGTCACTGAATTTATAGCCGCCAGCGCTGTAGACCATCATATTGGTTTGATAACCCACAGGGGTCATAAAACTGGTGGAGGCGGCAAAGGTAATGGCAATCAGAAATGGCGTGGGGTCAGCGCCCATCAATTGTGCGGTAGAGAACCCTATTGGCGTCAGCAGCACCGCAGCAGCAGAGTTACTCATTAGCTCACCAAACAGCAGTGCCAGTAAATAAAGCACGCCCAGTACCACGTGAGGGCCGAGATGGCTGACCAAGCCAATACTGTTATTCACCAAGAACTGTGCGGCACCGCTACTGCTCATGGCAATCCCCAGCGGTAACAGCCCAGCGATTAAAATCACAATGGACCAGTCGGTGCTTTCATAAACATCATCGGCATGAATACAGCCGGCCAAGGTCATCGCCACAGCGCCACAGAGTGCGGAAATCGCTATGGGCAGCCAGCCGAGCGCTGATATGGCAACCACCGCGGTCATGGTGGCGACGGCAAAGGGTGCACGCCAGCCATACTTTTGCACGGCTTCACGTTGCGAGATAATAATGACACTTTTATCTTTACGTAGCGCAGCAAGGTCTTTTTCCGGTAAGGCCAACAGTAAAATATCACCAATACGCAGACGTAAACTATTGAGTTGATTGCGTACCACTTGTCCACGTCGCTGCACACCGAGCACTGATGCATTATAGCGCCAGCTTCTATTTAATACGGCGAGCAAACGTCCAGCTGCGCGAGACTGCGGAGCGATCATCACCTCGGCGAAGACAGATTTTTCCTGTTTTCGACCTTTGAGTTGAAAGTCGGTTTGCGTATTGAATTCCAGTTTTTGCTCATCTTTAAGGGCTTCAATATCAGACCAGACACCCCGGGTCAGCAAAATATCGCCCTCACGTAACTCTTCTGAGCGCGGAGACCAGTACTTTTCGCCATCCCGCAGCAACTCTAGAATGTAGACATTATAGTTTTTGCTGAGCTCGGCCTTTTCGACGCTGCTACCCAGTAATTTTGAGTCTTCAGTGATTTTTAATTCGCTAATATAATGGCCAAACTCATACAGGTTATCTAAATCCGCACTGCGTACATCCGGTAATAACCAGCGGCCAAAGGTCAGTAAATACAGGCAACCGGCGAGGGCGCAAATTGCTGCTAAAGGTAAAAACTCAAACATACTAAAGCCTGGATGGCCCAGATCCTTAGCGATGGAATTCACCAGCAGGTTGGTGGACGAACCAATGAGTGTCACCACCCCCATCATTTGCGCGACGTAGGACAGCGGGATTAATGTTTTAGACGGTGACAGGCCGATTTTTAGGCTGGCGGCAATCACGATGGGAATAAAGATTGCCACTACCGCAGTGTTATTGACGAAAGGTGCAATCAGCGCCAGCAAGCCAAACAGTATGAGGAAAAACTGCAAGGGTGAACGTGCCTTGCCCAGGAGTTTTTGGATACCGGCTAGGGCGCCACTGTTCTGCAGCCCAGCGGCAAGGATAAACATGGATGCCACAGTGATGGTAGCAGGATTACTAAAGCCACTTAACGCTTCGCTGGGACTGACCAAATCGAGCAGTGTTAAACTGACTAAGACCACAATGGCAATGGCATCAATGCGCAGCTTCTCGGTGACAAACAGTGTCATGGCAGCCAGAGTAATCAGTAAAACCAGAGAGATTTCAAGTGTCATAAGCAGCTCGCATAATAGAGTGCCCAGTAATGTAACAGTGGTGTTTTTACTGGGGCAAGGGCTGTTGCAACTGAAAAACTGTTGTGCTGATCCTAGCAGTAACCGTAGCAGTTGAGTGTACAGTTGTTATTGTTGCAGTCGACACTGATAGAATGCCATTTAAGGTTGGCGTTGTTTATAGCTCAGCGCTACCCAGCAACACACTAGCTGATTCTTGCCTGCTGCTAGCTGGGTAAGGCACTTGATGTGGCGTGCAGCTTAGGGGTCTGGCGTCGCTTGAGTGGCAAAATATTTACCAATCGAGCATAACCCCATCGCCAGTAAGCCCAGCACCAGCAGCGCTATGGGTAAGGTGTACAGTGAAGGAGCAGCTATGATACTGGCGACAAAGCCAATTCCGGCAGCCAGTAAAAATTGGATTAAGCCCAACAGTGCTGAAGCTATGCCAGCATATTGCTGGGTATGCGCCATGGTGACTGCGGTTAAGTTGCCGGTGATTAAACCCAGCATGGCCATGCCAAAGCCGAGCAAAATACTATAGCTCCACAGTGCTTGCCAATTAAAGTTGACCAAGACTAGGAGCACCAAGCCAATCACAATAAACCCCGCTAAACCGATAAATAGAATCTGCGTGGCGCTATAAAACTTTAATAGGCGCAGGTTTATTTGGCTGATACCAATCATCAATACCGCATTGGCTGCAAAAATATAGCTGAATTGGTTGGGGGATAAGTTAAACATCTCAATAAAGATAAAGGGCGAGTTATTGATATAAATAAACAGGCAGCCCAGAGTGCAACTGGTGGCTAAGGTGTAAAAGAGGAAGCTGGGGTTGCTCAGTTGTATCGCGTAATTACGCACAATATTGCGCATGGATAAGGGCACACGGCGCTCAACGGGTAAGGTTTCCGGCAACAAACGTATGGTAAAGAAGCCACTGATTATGCCAAAAAAAGCCAGT
>CAJDVK010000029.1_pt1 | contig 29093 bp, 25 predicted proteins | sample 7391401 | NCBI WGS metagenome assembly CAJDVK01 (sample SAMEA7055696, study PRJEB34461) | soil metagenome | biome: terrestrial ecosystem; feature: Peninsula; material: soil | place: Antarctica | collected 2016
ATTCAAGAGGCTAAAGAGTATTTAGCCAGTCAAGGTATTGTGGTGCGTTAAAACAGCTGATAAAAACGGCATCTGAGCTGTGCGCTGAGATGCCGTTTTTTATTGGCTAAAATTTAGCGGGTAGCCCTAGCGGTCGATTAATTTTTCTTAGCACTATTTAGCACATTCAAACCTTTTAACAGATTGATGGCTTGATTGACTTGATAGTCCTGATCCTGCAAATGTGGGGTGTTGTCTTTAGCTTTCGTCCGTTTGGTTGTACTGCGATTGCCTAAGTGACCGGCCAAATCAGCTTCCTTGAGGTCTTGGGCTGTTTCCTCTTGGCTGATCTTAGCGCGCTCAATGGTAATGTCTGGAATAATTCCTTGCGCCTGAATAGAGCGGCCCTTGGGTGTGTAATATAAAGCAGTGGTCAGCTTTAGCGCGCGATCGTTATTTAAGGGTAAAACAGTTTGTACTGAACCTTTACCAAAACTGTCAGTGCCCATCACTACAGCACGTTTATGGTCTTGTAAGGCACCGGCAACAATTTCCGAGGCTGAGGCACTGCCGCCGTTAATTAATACCACCATGGGCACGTCAGCGCTGGTATTGGCTCCGGTGGCACTGAAACGCAACTCAGCATTGGCTAAGCGGCCTTTGGTGTAGACAATTAAGCCAGAGTCTAAGAAGTGATCAGCGACTTCCACCGCAGCTTGCAAAATACCGCCTGGGTTGTTGCGTAAGTCCAAGATCAAGCCTTTGAGTGGTTGGCCTTTGTTTTCTTTCTTTAAGCTGGCCAGCGCCTTAGCGACATCTGTGCCGGTATTGACCTGAAACTGGCTGATGCGGATAAAACCGTAACCGTCATCCAGTAATTCGCTTTTTACACTCTGGCTTTTAATAATTGCGCGCTGCAAAGTGACTTCAAACGGCTTACGTGATTCACGGGAAATGGTTAAACGAATAGTGGTGCCGGGCTTGCCGCGCATTTTTTCCACCGCTTCCATCAGCGATAAACCCTTGGTCGGTTGATCGTCAATTTTAATAATTAAATCTTTCGCTTCAAGACCTGCCGCTGCCGCAGGAGTGTCGTCTATGGGCGCAATCACTTGCAGTACGCCATCGTCTAAACCCACTTCAATGCCCAGCCCACCAAACTCACCACTGGTACTTTCTTGCAGCTCACGGAAAGCGTCAGGGTCTAAATAGCTGGAGTGTGGATCAAGATTGCTGAGCATGCCTTTAATGGCGTTTTCAAATAAAGTTTTATCGTCAATGGGCTCAACATAAGCAGTTTTGATCCGCTCAAGCACTTCAGCAAAAGTGCGCAGGTCTTCGAGGGGTAAGGCTTCACTGGGGGCCGCTGCCATGGCAGAATCCGGCGCTGCCAGGGCACCAGCATTGCACAAGCCCAGTACCAGCATGGTACTTAAAGCCAGTGTGGCTAAACGTTTTCTAGTAAAGGGCATGGAGTTACTCCTAGTGAATTTTTCATTCCTGTTTAGCCTTGGGTACGACACCAGCGTGTGGGATCAGTAGGCTGTCCTTTTTGCCGTATGGCAAAATATAAAGCGGCTTGATCACGGCCGCCAGTATTGCCCACTGTGGAAACAGCTTGGCCTGCTTGCACATGATCGCCAGGCTTACTTAATAAGCTCTGATTATGCCCATAGAGACTGAGATAGCCGTCGCCGTGGTCAACAATCACCAATAATCCCGCGCCGCGCAGCCAGTCAGCAAATACTACACGACCTGAGTGGATTGCGCGCACCTGACTGCCTTCAGGCGCGCTGATTAACACCCCGTCCCACTTGCTGCGGTTATCACCGCGGGCGCTGCCAAAGCTTGCAATCAGTCGACCATTGACTGGCCAAGGTAGCTTGCCGCGGACACTGGCAAAGGAGCCGCCTTGGTGAGTAACTGCAGTGGACACCATAGGGCTTTTAGGTTGTTTGCCAGCCTTGCTGGCTGGACTGCTGCCAATCAGTTGTTTGGCCTGTTGCCGTTGTTGTTCAGCTAGGCGTTGCTGGCGAAGGCGTTCGGCTGCTTCAGCCTCCCGAGCTTGGCGGGCGAGCGTTGCTTCAATGGTTTTTAATACTTGGTTAAGCTCAGCTTGTTCCGCTTCTCGAGCTTTGAGTGATTGACTTTCTTTGCGTTGCTGCTGAGTAATTGCGGCCACTTTTTGTTGCCGTTGCTGGCGCAAAGACTGCAGTGATTCTTGCTTACTGGCAAGACTGCTGCGTTGCTCAGCAAGCAGACGTTGTTGCTCAGTGATTTGCTCAGTAATCCCCGCCAGCTGTTGCAAGGTGGCATTGAACTCTTGGATTTGCTGGTGACGGGCTTGGCCAATGTATTGGTAATAGGTCAGGTTGCGCGAGAACTTTTCTGGTTGTTGCTGATTGAGCAGTAGGCGCAAGGGCTCTTGCTGACCGGCTTGATAAGCTGCACGGGCCTGAATAGCAATTAATTTGTGCTGCTCTTTGCGAGCAGTCTCGAGTTTTTTTTGCTGCTGATCCAAAGCCAGCAGTTCTTGTTCAGTTTCTTGTTCCTGTTGCTTAAGCTCATTGACCTGCTGTTCCAGCTGACCAATTTCAGTTTCAGTCTCTTTTAATGCTTGCTCAGCGGTGGATTTTTCTTGCTGAATTTTACTGAGCTGCTTTTTTAGTTCAGCAACATCTTTAGCTGCTTGGGCGATTTGTTGCTTGGTCTGCGCACGTTGATCCTCTGCCACAGCAACAGTGAATGCACAGCTAAGTAGTATAAATAAAAATGTGCGGAGCATGGCGTTGGTTAACCTGGAGAGTACGAAGATATGATTATGCCTAAAAACTGCGCGGCAAACAGCCGACTGAGCCAGATACTTATAATATCTGCGCAGCGCAGATGAATGCTGCTACGCAGATGCTAAATAACCCTAGGTTAACTCGACAATGGTGCGTCCAGTCATTTCTGCAGGGATGGGTAAGCTCATTAAGGTCAGCATGGTGGGGGCAACATCGGCTAGCACACCATTAGCACGGATGCTGGCAGGGCGTTTACCCACATAGATAAAAGGTACTGGCTCACAGGTATGCGCAGTGTGCGCTTGGCCAGTGCTTTCATCGGCCATTTGCTCCACGTTACCATGATCTGCAGTAATCAGCGCTTCGCCGCCGACTTTATCCAATGCGCTAACAATCCGCTCTAGGCAGTGATCCAAGCACTCAACCGCTTTTACTGCTGCAGAGAATACGCCAGTATGGCCGACCATATCACCGTTCGCATAGTTGACCACGATCACATCGTATTGCTGTTGCTCAATGGCTTCGACAATACGATCGGTGACTTCTGGAGCACTCATTTCTGGCTGTAAGTCATAGGTGGCGACATTGGGTGATGGAATTAAAATACGCTCTTCACCGGGGAACGGCTCTTCGCGGCCACCAGAGAAGAAAAATGTGACATGGGCGTATTTTTCTGTTTCCGCAATGCGTAATTGAGTTTTACCCAGATTAGACAAGTATTCACCCAGTACATTAACCAGTGCAGTCGGGGCGAAGGCGCTGGGCGCGGCTAAGTTAGCGGCGTACTGGGTGAGCATCACAAATTCGCTTAATTTGGGCAAACGTTTGCGGGTAAAGCCAGAAAAATCGTCATCTATGAATGCATGGCTCAGTTCACGAGCACGGTCAGCACGGAAGTTCATAAAGATCACGCTGTCACCGTCTTCTACAGTAACAGGTTCGCCAATGCTGGTGGCTTGAACAAACTCATCAGATTCATCACGGGCATAAGCCGCCGCCAATGCGGCTGTGGCGCTTTCCGCTTGAAAAATAGCTTGGCCATCAACAATTAACTGCCAAGCTTGCTCAACTCGGTCCCAACGGTTATCCCGATCCATGGCAAAATAACGACCAATCATGCTGGCGATACGGCCTTTGCCCAACTTGCTGCAGGCTGCTTCAATGGCAGCAATGGATGGCTGAGCACTGCGTGGTGGGGTATCACGACCATCTAAGAAGGCGTGCAGGTAAATCTTGTCCGCACCGCGCTGGGCCGCCAACTCAATCATCGCAATTAAATGATCTTGGTGACTGTGCACACCGCCTTCAGAGAGCAAGCCTAAAATATGCACTGCTTTGCTGCGCTCAACCGCCTGATCCACTGCACCAGTTAAGACTGGGTTGGTAAAGAAGTCGCCATCTAAGATGGCCTTGGTGATGCGGGTGAAATCTTGATAGACCACACGACCTGCACCCAGATTCATATGACCCACTTCAGAGTTGCCCATTTGCCCTTCAGGTAAGCCCACATCCATGCCACTGCCAGAAATCAGGCTGTGGGGATACTGCTCACGCAGACGGTCATAAACAGGGGTGTTGGCACTATAGATGGCATTGTGGTCAGGGCTATCGCTGTGACCAAAACCATCGAGAATAACTAAAACCAGAGGTTTAGGCGTGGCATCCATAAGAATAAACTCGCAAGTAAATAACAAAATATAGGCTAAGTTTAGCCGGATGTGCTCGGCGCGTCATTGTTAGTAGTTCAGAGAATGCGCAGGGCGGTGTATACTTCGGCAATTCTAACGCTTTGAGAACCGATTATGTTTACCGATACCCTTGGCAAGTTTCTTGAGTTTATTACTGTGCACTATATGCTCAGTGGCGCTTTTCTGATCCTCGTTGTATTGCTTATTTTACAACAGTCGCGAAATTCGGGACGCAATATCAATACCCGAGAGCTCACCGCAATGATCAACCGTGACCAAGCTCTTGTGTTGGATATTCGTCCGAAAAAAGACTTCCAAAATGGACACATTGTTGGCTCGGTAAATATCACTAGTGATCAGCTTAAAAACCGTATGGCTGAGCTAGAAAAGCATAAAGATAAAACTATTATCGTCGTCTGTGCTTCCGGTGTGAACGCCGGTGGTGCATGTTCAGAACTGAAAAAAGAAGGTTTTACCGCAGTGCGTTTAGCTGGTGGCATTGCCGGCTGGCGCAGCGAAAACCTGCCGGTGGTGAAGTAAAATGGCAAAAGTAATTATGTATTGCAGTGATTGGTGTCCGTTCTGTATTCGGGCGAAAACCTTGCTGCAGAAAAAAGGCATCGCTTTTGAAGAAATTCGAGTGGATGGCAAACCCGACGTGCGCGCGCAAATGGCTAAAAAAGCCGGGCGCACTTCAGTGCCACAAATCTGGATTGATGAGCTGCATGTTGGTGGCTGTGACGAGCTATTTGCTCTGGAGCGTGCCGGTAAACTGGACGCTTTAGTCGCACAGTAATTAGTTTATGTAGGTCGCGGCTTGAGTCCGACATGGGCGTTATAAATGCCCTGCAACCACTGCATGGTCTGATGGGTGTGTCGCCCTAAAGGGACGACCAACAGCACAACCGTAGGTCGACCTTTCAAGGTCGACATGAATATTGCAGGGTGTATGTGTCGCCCATAAATGGACGACCTACATTGGAATGTGCATTGCAGGTGAATTAGGTTGGTTTGTGTAGGTCGCGGCTTGAGCCCGACAGGGCCGTTATAAACGGTCTGAAGTTACTGCAGAGACTAAGCAAAAAATTAATTTATATATTTAGGGTTAAAGGATAATTGAATCATGACTGAACAAAATAATACCGCAGCAGCGCAAGAAGATATTGGACCGCAGTTTTCTTTACAGCGTATTTTCGTTAAAGACTTATCCTTTGAGGCACCCAAAAGCCCAGAAATCTTCCGTGAAGAGTGGCAGCCAAACGTTGAAATGGATCTTAATACCACTCAACGGGCTTTAGAAGGAGATTTCTACGAAGTTATTCTAACCATTACTGTAACGGTCAAGACCGCTGAAGAAGTGGCCTTTATTGTTGAAGTGCAACAAGCCGGCATCTTCTTAATTCAGGGTCTGGATGAAGCATCTAAAGGCCATGCATTGGGTGCGTTCTGCCCAGGTCTGCTCTTCCCTTACGCTCGTGAAACCATTGACAGCCTTGTGGTTCGTGGTTCCTTCCCAGCATTGATGTTGGCGCCAGTTAACTTTGATGCACTCTACGCACAAGAGCTAGAGCGCATGCAAGGCAACGGTGCAGCGCAAGTTTAAATTATCGTTTTGCAGTAACACCTGCGTGAGTGCATGCGTTCGCATGCGTTGCGCAGGAGTACTTATCCCAGTCAGCTCTTGCGCAACATCTTCGGTTCTATACGAACACATTCAGGTGTGCCATCGGCTTTTAAGCGACGCAGCAAGTAGTCACCTTTATAGGTGGCAATCCAGGTCGTGGCTCGCGGCACTCGTATTTGCGCAATTAAGACACCATCAATCGTATGGGGAATCACCTCTACCGTTAATGACGGCCGAGTTTTTCTGGCAATCAAAACTGTTAAATGCTGAATATTTTGATGCTGACGATGCAAACCACTTGGTGTCCCGTTATCTTCGACACCTAACCACAATTCACCGCCGGCGGTATTTGCCAAGCAAGTCAGGGCCTCGATCAGTTCGCGATCTGGGTAGCCGTTGCGATCACTTTTAAACTCAACGGTGAGGCTTTCAGAGGGAGGAAGAAGGATGTGCACGGTACCTGTCCCCAAGTATGGGCTGCCGATACATAGCGAGCTGCGCGGGCAGTGAGCCGGCCGCTGCAGCAGCAGCGTAACCGGCCACGGGTCAGCAGCTTAGAGTGCGGCAACAACGCCTAAGAAAATGGCGAAGCCAGCCCAATGGTTGTGTAAAAATGCTTGCAAGGAAGATTGCGCATCACGCTTACGGGTGTGAATAAATTCCCAGATAAAGCACAGTGCCGCAACGACTAAACCAATATAGAAAAAACCATCTAAGCCAAAGCTTTCCCCAGCGCGGATCAGCAGCAGTAAAGAACAGGCTTGTAAGGCAAGAATAATGTAGCGATCCACATCACCAAACAGCACAGCAGTGGACTTGACCCCGATCTTTAAATCGTCTTCGCGGTCGCTCATTGCATAGTAGGTGTCGTAAGCCACAGTCCACAGCAAGTTAGCAAAGTACAGCAACCAAACGGTGTTTGGTACGTAGCCTTGCTCCGCACTGAAGGCCAATAAAACACCACAAGAATAAGCCGCGCCTAGGGCGATTTGCGGAAAGTGGGTATAGCGTTTGGTAAAGGGGTACAGCGCTGCCAAACCCACGGCGATAAAGGCCCAGTAGAAGGTTTGGGTGCCGATCATCAGCACCAAGAAAAAGCTTAAGCCGACTAACACCGCAGCGGTGATTAAGGCTTCTTTCGGGGTGACTCGGCCCGTAATAATAGGGCGATCTTTAGTGCGCTCCACATCGCCGTCAATCTTGCGGTCAGCATAATCATTGATGGCACAACCAGCAGAGCGCATCAGAATCACGCCCAGAACAAAAATAATTAGGTTTTTAACACTGGGAGCGCCATCCCCGGCAATCCACAGAGCGGCTAAGGTTGGCCAGAGTAATAAGTAGATGCCAATAGGGCGGTCCAAACGCATCAACTGGATAAAATCCCAAGCTCTTGGATGCAGACAGTTAAAGGACTTAAGCAGTTGTAGATACATATAAAGCTCCGTGGTAGCGGTATTAAGTAGGCTCAGTTTAGCCGCAGTTAAAGATTATTAAAGGCTGACGTGTTGATATCTTGCCAAAGTCTAGGTAAAAAAACTTCCGCTACCAGCACACCTAAGCTGTTTTTTTGGAAACATGAACGGCGGGCCCAAAGGTATTGTTGTGCGGCAGCCTGCTGCTGAGCAGCTGCTGGCAAATGTTGGCAGGGCATCTGCCGAATGTACATGGCGCCACGCTGAAAGGCCTGATGACTAAAGAGCAGTTGACCCAGTGAGCGACTGCCCAGTTGGCTGAGATCAAAGTCAGAGGCTTGCAGTTCTGCTTGGCTGGCCACACTGCGGGCAAACACCCAGGGCCGTTGCTCATCGCATAAAAACACTTCACGTACCCAGCCGCAGCTTTGGCTGGGGATGTTGAGTGCCTGACACTCATCGTCAGGCAGCGTTTGCCAGCCCTCGGCTAATACTTGCACGCGAAAATTGCCGCGACACAGTTGGCTGAGGCGCTGGGTTAAGGAGCCCTCATCAAATAACCAGTCATTTAACGCTGCGCAAGCGCTGGGAGTTGTTCGCCAATCAGTGGCGGTGGTGCGAGTTAACGCGTTGTTTGGAGAGTCAGACACAGTGCTACTTACTTGCTGAAAATAAGCCATTAGCTTAACACGCATTAATGCTTTTTTATTGACAGCGGTGTTCGACAGAGCGTTAGTGTGACAGCGAAGATATTGGAGCAAAGCGTTAAACGCTATATAAAGTCACAAAAAGCACGGTGTAAGTCTAGCCAGTCAGTGTTTGCCGTGCGATGCTGCGTAAGTATTGCTGCGCAGTGCCGCTGTTATCTATTGGCTAATAGCGGCTTAATAGCTAATTAAATCACTATCATGTCCTGCGCTTGGCGGCTGGCACAGCTGTAATTGCAGGCAGTTTATGACTTGGAAACTGTTAATGAAATTTCGTTTACTCCTGTGGATTCTTGGCCGAATGATGACCAAGGCCAGCAAAACCAACCCAGCCTTTCAACAGCAACTGGAAGGTAAAGACCTAACCTTTATGCTGCACACTTTAGATGGCAAGGTCGCCCGCCATTTTGTGATAAAAAATAATCGCCTCAGCAGTCACTCCGGTGTCGCCGAAGAGCCAGCTTTTGCCTTAGGATTTAAAGATGCTGAATTTGGTTACAACACCATGCAGGCGAAAAATAAACAATTGGCGTTTATGCAGGGCATTCAAGATAAAAATATTCAGATTCAAGGGGATACCAAGCTGGTGATGTGGTTCCAAGGCTTAATGAAGTACTTAATGCCAAGAAAGCCTAAAGCTAAGACAGATTGATGCTCGCCAATGAGGCGCGCTACCCGTGAGTGGTGTAGCGCGCCGTAACGCAATTCACTGCTGCTCATTGAGCCGATATTGCAGTGCCTCAGCCAAATCATTGCGGCCAATAGCTGACCTATGTGCTAGATCAGCCAAGGTGCGCGCGACCTTGAGCACCCGGTGAGTGGCGCGTAAGGATAAGTTTAACCGCTCACTGGCCTGTTCCAGCCAAGTGCGGTCTTCATCCTGCAGCAGGCAATGTTTAAGCAGCGCATTTAAATCCAGCTGCGCATTACTGCAGCCTTGACGCTCTAACTGTCGTTGCCGCGCGGCGCAGACCATAGCCACCGCCTCGGCAGAGCTTAAGCCTGGATCCTTTGGTTTGCTCAGCGAGGTGGTCTCTCGAGCCACGGTGATGTGCAGATCAATTCGATCCAGCAAGGGCCCTGAGAGCTTATTGCGGTAACGTTGTACTTGCTCAGGGGTGCAGCGACAACGGTCGCTGGGGTCACCGTAGTAACCGCAGGGGCAAGGATTCATCGCCGTGACCAACTGAAAACGCGCCGGAAACCGAACTTTGCTATGGGCCCGAGCAATCACGATATAGCCTGACTCTAACGGCTCACGCAGCACCTCGAGTACTTTGCGATCAAACTCCGGCAACTCATCTAAAAATAGAATACCTTGGTGGGCTAAACTGATTTCCCCCGGCTGCGGCCGACTGCCACCACCGACTAAAGCAGGACCTGAAGCGCTGTGATGGGGTTGACGGAAAGGCCGCTGCGGCCAGCCCCGCAAAGGTTCGAGATTCACCACTGACTGCACTGCAGCGACTTCTAAAGCTTCCCGATCGGATAGAGGCGGTAAGATGCCAGGCAAACGGCTGGCCAGTAGAGTTTTACCGGTACCGGGCGGCCCAGTTAACAGCATGTTATGCATGCCTGCGGCAGCCACCACCAGCGCCCGTTTCGCTGCATGCTGGCCTTGTACTTCAAGTAAGTCGGGGTAATCGGCCGGTTGTGCCAGCAAGCCTTGGGATTGATAAGGTTTTAGTGGGCTCTGTTGATTGAAGTGGGCCACCAGTTCCAGTAAATGCTCAATGGCATAGACTTTTAAGCCGGTGGCCAAACACGCCTCTTCGGCATTGGCTAAAGCCACCACTAACGAGCGTCCAGCATCACGGGCAGCTAGTGCAGCTGGTAAGACGCCGCGCACTGCACGCACATGACCGGATAACGCCAACTCACCTAAGCACTCAAAGCCATCCAAGCAACCCCCAGGCAGTTGTGCACTGGCAGCGAGTAAGCCTAAGGCAATGGCTAAATCAAAACGGCCACCTTCTTTGGGTAAATCAGCGGGCGCTAAGTTTAGGGTGATACGTTTGCGTGGGAATTCCAGAGCGCTATTGAGAATAGCGCTGCGGACTCGGTCCTTGCTTTCCCGTACAGCGGTTTCTGGCAGACCGACAATAGTCAGTGAGGGCAAGCCATTGGTGAGATGGATTTCCACACTCACCGCTGGCGCTTCGACCCCAATTTGCGCGCGGCTATGAATAATCGCAAGCGACATAGATCCTCCTTGATCTGATGGTGAGCGCAGCCAACATTAAGTGAGCTGCTGATCTTGCAGCGTTATTGTTTAAGGTTCGCTGTTGTGCAGCTGCTCTTCCAATGCTGCAACTTTACTTTCCAAGGCCTCAAGACGAGCACGGGTGCGGGCCAGCACCACCATTTGACTATCAAACTCCTCGCGGCTGACTAAATCGAGCTTGCTCAACGAGCTTTGTAGCAGAGCTTTAAATTGCGCTTCAATTTCAGCCCGTGGCAGTGGGTTGTCACTGCCTAATAAGCGACCGGCATGGGTGCTGAGACTGTCAAATAAGCTTTTCGGCGGTAGCATAACAATATTCCTTAAAATCGATAGATTCAGTTTAGCACGTCAATGCCGTGATGAATGTTAGGCAAAGCCAAGAGAAGCAGAGCAATCTTGGGTATAATTCTGCGCGCATGGCTTGGGGCTGAGGTTATAGCCAAAGGTGTCTTGTATTTGCCTGAGTGCTCAAATATTGTGGGTTATTGTTGTTGCATTGAGTGTAGGGCAGTCAATGGGCGTCAAGCCATAAATTTTAATGCATAATGCTCAACATAAACATGTTAAAAACGACTTGAACACTGAGTTATTTCACCCCGGAGAAACTGTATGAAATTAGTTACCGCCATTATCAAGCCTTTTAAGCTGGACGATGTACGCGAAGCATTGTCAGAAATTGGCGTGCAAGGCATTACAGTGACTGAAGTTAAAGGCTTCGGCCGGCAGAAAGGTCACACCGAATTGTACCGTGGTGCAGAGTATGTGGTGGATTTTTTACCTAAAGTTAAAATTGAAGTTGCCATTGCTGCAGCGCAACTTGACCGTGTTATTGAAACCATCAGTAATGCGGCCAATACCGGCAAGATCGGTGATGGTAAAATTTTTGTGGTCAGCTTAGAACAAGCGGTACGGATTCGTACTGGCGAAACCGGCGTAGACGCGATTTAATCGCACTAAAGCGTAACCGCTTGCTCTTCGCGCGCTGTTAGCTAGTGCGGTAACAGGGCCGTATAAATACGACTAAGGCGTAACTCTTTTCGGGGTTGCGCCTTAGTGCTTTTTGCGTCTAAATATAGCTCCTGAGGTGTTTTTGGAAAAAGGCTTTCCCTGCCCACTGACGCTACTGAGCGGCGTGGAGTGGGTCACTATCAGCTTGGGCAGCGCTTTTTATGGTGTTGAATCAGTGGGGTGGCTAAAAGAGATCACAATTGTGCTTTGCTCAGCTTAATTGAATTGCTCAGACGGGCTTAGCCAGCTTCTACCCATAGGCAGCGCGCAGTTTAAGTGGGTATCTTTTAGGAAAGTAAAAAAAGAAACTGTTTGCGGTGGTTATTTTATTTTTATCGCACTAGAATGCGCGCCCAATACATAACGGGTTATCGCCCATTGCCGGTTTAACTGAGCCCTGTGCGTTAGCTTATAAGCAGTTATGCGAACCATACTTTTAGTGCTGATAAATCAGGCACTGAAAATAAAACTATCTTGCTGAAGCAGGCTTGAGGTTGATTATGTTTGATGATGAATTAGAAGATGATGCGCTGGACGAAGATATCGATGTCGATGATGAAGAGGTCGATTTTGACAGCGTGGATGACGATGATGGTGAGATCGATGATGCGGATGTTGTAGAAACCAGCAGTCCCCGAGTGGGCAGCAAGACCGTCGGCATCAGTGAAGATCTGCCTTCATTGGCAGCTAAGCAAAAAGAGCGTGATGAGTTGGCCAAAGCGATGGAAGAATTTTTATCGCGCGGCGGCAAAGTGCAAGAAGTGGCAGATAACATAGATGTTTAAAGTACGCTGCCGCTAGCTGGCTGTAGAACGACCAAACTTAATCTTGAATGGGTTTGGTCGTTCTCTGTTGCTAGAGCTACGGATCAGTCATTTAGCGCTTTATAGCGCTCATCCAGCTCATGGCGTATAGCTCGGCGAGCTTGTGCGTTTGCAAAGCGTCTTTTCTCAATTTCGCTGCTTGGCACTCGCTTTGGCACTTCAATAGCGTTACCAGCGTCATCCACCGCCACCATAGTAAAGAAACAGCTATTGGTGTGGCGTACTAATTTCTCACGAATATTTTCCGTAACGACTTTAATCCCCACTTCAATCGAAGTGCGTCCGGTGTAGTTGACCGAAGCGAGAAAGGTCACCAGTTCACCCACATGAATAGGCTGGCGGAAGGTGACTTGATCGACTGACATAGTCACCACATAGCTGCCGGCATAGCGGCTGGCGCAGGCATAAGCGACTTCATCGAGGTATTTAAGCAGGGTGCCACCGTGTACATTGCCCGAGAAATTAGCATTATCTGGGGTCATTAAAACGGTCATGCTCAGGGTTGGTGATCCGGGTTGCATCATAATTGCTCTCTTGTTTTTGTATGCAGCGCTAGGCTTATGTTTGTTGTTTTAAAAAAAGCAATTATACCTTACTCTAAGTTTGGTTAGCTTGCCAGCCACACATCGCGAGCCCAATACCAGACGCTTTCCCAAGTTTCTTCAAGCATTTCTCCTGTTTCTGCATCCCATGCAAAGACTTCATCTTCTTCATCCACTGCGTAGTACAACGGCTCAGCGTGGCATAGCACCACTAGATGGCGGGGTAAGCCAAGATCCCAAGCAGTTGCGGTCACTTCAGGTAGATATGTGTGCGAGTGAGGGTCACTGGCGGTCACCGGCTCCAGGTAGCCATACACCACATCACTGACGCTGAGCAGGAATTCACGTAAAGCATAGGGTAGATGAATTAGGATTTGTTCTTGGATCTCGACCAGAGTTTCTTCATCAGGTAACTCAAGGGCTACGGGCACCGGCTCATTGCGCTCCCGCAGCTCATCAATAACGTCTTCCACGGCAATATTCGCTCTAATAAGTAATTGATCACAGAGGTAGGTAGCCAGCGGCGCGCGGGTAGCGCTACCGCTGGTTTAGTGTTGCGGAGGGTTAAGCGTTTTGACGAATGCCAGCGATCAACCAAGGTTGGTTGTCGCCGTGTTGACGCTCCATACGCCAGCTCTCGCTGAAGGCTTCGCCTTGGTCAAAGCGTGAGGTTTTTGCCACACCGTGGAAGGTTAGGGTGGCCACAGTGAGCTCCGCCTCTTCATCGACACCATCCAGCTGTACGCTGAGATCATCAATATAGGTGGACTGCATGCCATCGCCGAGGCTGCTGCGCTCATTGGTTAAGAACGTCAGCATTTCGGGCGTAACAAATTCGGCAATCTGCTCCATTTCATTGGCATCCCAATGCTGTTGTAGAGCATTAAAATGGCTTTCCGCAGCTTGTAAAAAGCTGGTTTCATTAAACCATGCTGGGGCATTGATCACTGGTTTTACCGCTGCTGGGGCTGCGCCACCAAAGATATTTTGTGTTGCATTGTGTGCTTCACGTTGCATGGCGGGTCCGCCGGCGGCAGCCGCTTGTGGCATGGCTCGACGACGGCTGGCGATTAACTTAAAGATCACAAAGCCGATCAGGCCGAAAATCAAGATATCCATCATTTTCAGGCCTTCAAAGCCCTCGCCCATAAACATGGACGCCAGCAAACCACCTGCGGCTAGCCCCATTAACATGCCGCCTAAGCCGCCCATGGCAGGCTTAGCACCAGCGGCAGGCGCTTGCTTGTTCGGTTGTGCCGGTTTTTGCTGTTGTTGCTGGGCTTGGCGGTGTTTCATCCCACCACCAAATGATTTACCACCACCAAAGCGGCGGGCGTCAGCATCGAGGCTGAAGGATAGGCCTAAGAATAGAGCAAAGGCTATGGTAAGAAAACGCTGCATAAAAAACTCTCTTCGAGGTTAGGTTGATCCAGTCAGTCGGCACATGGGCAGTGCCGGTGCGCCGACTTAAATAGGTTATTGACGTCTGAGTAAGGTAAGCAAAAATGCTTAGTTACGCCAGTTATACAGTTCTTTTTCGGAAATTTCGTGCATTGGCGTGATTTGTTCTTGGAATGCTTGCATGGATTGCCAAATACGCTGATTCAAATCACTGCTGCTGGCCAAGTCATCGAGCACTTGCGCTGACTCAGCTTGCATGGCTTCCAGGACTGCATCGGGGAAGCGGCGCAATTGCACACCAGAGCTTTTCAGCTCCGCTAAAGCGCGGGCGTTATTCCAAGTAAAATCATCCAGCATATCGGCGTTACCTGAGCGTGCTGCTTCAGTGACAATGGCTTGCAGATCAGCGGGTAAGCGATCCCAATCTTTTTGATTAATAATCAACTCGAGTACCGCTTGTGGCTCTTGCCAACCAGGGTAGTAATAATATTTGGCTGCTTTATGCAGACCAAAAGCTAAGTCGTTAAAAGGGCTGACCCAGTCTGAGGCATCAATGGCATTGGTTTGCAGGGCGGTAAAGACTTCACTGCCGGGCAGGTTGACTGTAGTTGCACCTAAACGGTCAAACACTTCACCGCCAAGACCCGGGGTACGAATTTTAAGGCCTTTAAGGTCATCAATACTGTTGATCTCTTTGTTAAACCAACCGCCCATTTGCATGCCAGAGTTACCAATGGCAAAGGGCTTAACACCAAAGGGTGCATAGGCTTCTTCCCACAGCGCTAAACCACCGCCTTTATGCAACCAAGCATTCATTTCTATGGCGGAAAGACCAAACGGCACTGAAGTAAAGAATTGTGCGGTATCAGTTTTACCTTTCCAGTAATAAGCGGTGCTATGGCCCATCTCTGCAGTGCCTCGGGATACGGCATCAAACACTTCCATGGGCGGCACTAACTCACCGGCGGCATACACTTTTACAGTTAAACGGCCATCGCTCATACGATTGATCCGCTCGGCTAAACGTTCGGCAGAAGTGCCTAAGCCGGGGTAGTTTTTTGGCCAAGCGGTGACCATTTTCCAGTTAAAGGTTTCTTGTTCGGCTGCAGCCTGAGTAGTGCTGTTCTGTTCGCTGGCCTCTTGGCTACAACCAACCAGCGCTAAACAGGCGCTAAGAAGGGCGGCAAAAGTAAAACTGTGACGAAGTTTCATAGGGATTCCTGTTGAACTCAAGACTAAATAAATAGCGGTTAAAGTGGCGTTAGTTTGGCATAGGTCACCATCAACCATTTAATGCCGTCATTGCTGAAATTGACCTGCACCCGAGCTTGCGCGCCAGCGCCTTCAAAATTTAAAATAACCCCTTCGCCAAACACCGAGTGCTGTACTAGCTGCCCCAATTTAAACTCTGTTTCTGGGATACCTTCGCCAGTGAACATACTGTTCGATTGCACCTGATGCTGGCTTTGGTAAGGGCGGCTGACACTGTTGTTCATGCGCACTTCCTGCAGTAAATCAGCAGGGATTTCACGGACAAAGCGCGAGACCTTGTTATAGGTTTCAGTGCCATACAGGCGGCGGGTTTCTGCGCAAGTGATATACAGTTGCTGCATCGCTCGGGTAATGCCCACATAGGCTAAGCGGCGCTCTTCTTCTAAGCGGCCAGGCTCTTCAAGGCTCATCTTGTGGGGGAATAAGCCTTCTTCCATGCCGGCGATAAAGACAATAGGGAATTCCAAGCCTTTAGCGCTGTGCAAGGTCATCAGTTGCACGGCTTCAGTAAACTCATCGGCTTGGGTATCGCCAGCTTCCAGTACCGCATGATCTAAAAACGCCACCAAAGGGGGTAGATCATCGTCAATCTCGCCGTCTGTGGCACTGAGATCGCCGTCTTTAGTAAAGGTGCGGGCAGCACTGACAAGCTCTTCGAGGTTTTCCACTCGCGCTTGGCCTTTTTCACCTTTCTCTTCTTGGTGATAGGTGAGCAAGCCAGACTGCTCAATGGTAATTTGCGTCATGGCATGCAAATCACAATCTTGGGTGCGCACTGCCAGCTCTTCAATCAACTCAATAAAACCCTTGAGAGCATTACTGGCGCGGCCGGTTAGAGCTTTCTGCTCAATCAGCACATGCATTGCCGCCCACAGGGAAAGATCATGTTCCCGCGCTGCGTGGCGTACGGTTTCTATGGTTTTTTCACCAATGCCGCGGGTGGGCACGTTAATCACTCGCTCAATGGCGCCGTCATCATGGCGGCTGCGCAGTAAGCGCAAATAGGCCAAGGCATTTTTAATTTCGAGGCGTTCAAAGAAGCGTTGGCCGCCGTAAATCCGGTACGGTATCGCCGCGCGTAATAAGGCTTCTTCCAGCACCCGAGACTGGGCGTTGGAGCGGTATAAAATGGCAATATCACTGCGTTTTAGCTCACCTTTGCGCAGCGCTTGCTCAATGCATTCAACGATATAACGGGCTTCATCGTGCTCGTTATAGGCGTTATACAGGCGAATGGGTTCACCTTCTTCACCGTCGGTCCACAGCTCTTTGCCTAAACGGCCTTGGTTATTGTCGATCAAGGCGTTGGCGGCTTTTAGAATGGTGGCAGTGGAGCGGTAGTTTTGCTCCAAACGAATGCTTTGCGTATCAACAAAGTCATTGGAAAACTCTTGGATGTTCTCAATCTTGGCACCGCGCCAGCCATAAATGGATTGGTCATCATCGCCCACCACCATCAGGCTTTTGCCGCCTTGAGCGAGCAGGCGTAACCAGGCATATTGCACGGCGTTGGTGTCTTGAAACTCGTCCACCAACACATGCTTAAAACGCTGTTGGTAATGCTGCAATAAGCTAGGATTGTCGCGCCACAGATCCAATGCGCGCAGTAATAATTCAGCAAAATCAATGGCCCCAGCACGGGCGCAGGCTTCTTCGTAAGCGCTATAAATTTGCAGCATGGTGGCTAAGAATAAATCGCCACCGGCTTGAATATGCTGCGGGCGCAAGCCTTCGTCTTTTTGACCGTTAATAAACCATTGGGCTTGGCGCACTGGCCAACGTTTTTCGTCCAGATTGAGTTCGCGCATCACCCGCTTCAGTAAGCGCTGCTGGTCATCGCCATCGAGAATGCTAAAGCCTTCGGCGAGACCTGCTTCTTGCCAGTGGGCACGCAGTAAGCGGTGAGCTAAGCCGTGGAAAGTACCCACCCACATGCCCGCCGGGTTCATGCCCAGTAGCTCTTCAATGCGCAGGCGCATTTCCGCAGCGGCTTTATTGGTAAAGGTCACCGATAAAATACTGTGTGGCGAGGCACCTTCAACCTGAATCAGCCAAGCAATACGGTGGACTAATACCCGTGTTTTACCTGAACCAGCGCCGGCCAAAACCCGCTGTTGACCAATGGGCGCAGCCACAGCTTCACGCTGGGCTTCGTTGAGGGAGTCTAATAAGTGTGAGATATCATCATGCATCAGAGCATTCTAGTGGGCGCGCCAAATAAGGGCAAACACAATGGCATTCTAATTGCTTTGGGGCGTTGCTAACGCCCATGTCGGGCTAAAGCCGCGACCTACATAAGAAGAATCACCGCTGGTGCAAAACGGCACCATTTGTGCGCCCCTAAAATGTAGGTCGACCCTTTAGGGCGACACGATCTATCAGGCGACAACCCTGGTTATTGTTGAAAATACGCATGCTTTGGGGCGTTGCTAACGCCCGTGTCGGGCTAAAGCCGCGACCTACAAGGTAAGCACACATATTTTGTAGGTCGTCCTTTCAAGGTCGACAAATCCAGCAGGCAATACACACGCATTGATTCTGCGTGCCTGTCGCCCATAAATGGACGACCTACGGGAGGATGGAAGGCCTACCGTAAGCCGACACGACGCTTACGCGCTGCGGGTGGTGCCGGTGGTGAGGTTGCGCATCACCAAGGCATGTTCCAGATTGACGCTTTCTGGCACTGGAATATACAACACATGGCCATCACCGGGAGCAACTGTGCGACCTTGGCCTTTTTGATCTTCAATATGCTTGAGAGCAAAGGTTAGATTGCCTTGAGGGGTCATCAGCTCAATGGAGTCGTCCACCGAGAAACGGTTTTTTACAATGACTTCAGCCAAATCACCACGGCGCTTACCGGTCATTTCACCAACAAACTGCTGACGGTCTGAAGCAGAATAGCCCTGCTCGTAGTTTTGGTACTCATCGTGCACATGGCGACGGAGGAAACCTTCGGTGTAACCACGGTGGGCTAAAGATTCCAAGGTATCCATGAGTGACATATCAAACGGACGACCGGCCACTGCATCATCAATGGCTTTACGGTACACCTGTGCGGTACGGGCGACATAATAGTGCGACTTAGTGCGACCTTCGATTTTTAATGAGTGCAGACCCATTTTCACCATGCGCTCCACGTGCTGAACCGCACGTAAATCTTTGGAGTTCATAATGTAGGTGCCGTGCTCATCCTCGGAGACCGACATATATTCGCCAGGGCGACCTGCTTCTTCCAAAAGAAACACTTCTTTGGTTGGCGCGCCGACACCCAGCACTGGCTCTACAGCTTGCATCAGTGCTGGATCTGCTTGTTGCACAGCAGCAATGGGCTCGTATTTATGCACGATATCGCCCAGTTCATTTTCTTTGCCTTCGTGGGTTTTATATTCCCAGCGGCAGGCATTGGTGCAAGTACCTTGGTTAGGATCACGCTTATTGATATAGCCGGACAGCAAGCAACGCCCAGAGTAGGCCATGCATAAAGCACCATGGACAAACACTTCCAGCTCCATTTCTGGTACTTCATGACGAATTTGCTCAATTTCATCCAATGACAGTTCGCGGGATAAAATCGCCCGGGTTAAGCCTTGATCATGCCAAAACTTCACACTGGCCCAGTTGACGGCGTTAGCTTGCACCGATAAGTGGATATCCATCTGCGGGAAATGCTCACGCACCAGCATAATTAAACCAGGGTCAGACATAATTAACGCATCGGGGCCCATGGCCACCACTGGTTCTAAATCTTTAATAAAGGTTTTTAGCTTGGCGTTATGGGGGGAGATATTCACCACCACATAAAATTTCTTGCCTTGGGCATGGGCTTCATTTATGCCCAGCGCCAGATTGGCATGGTTAAATTCATTATTACGCACACGCAAGCTGTAGCGCGGCTGACCGGCATACACGGCATCCGCACCATAAGCAAAGGCATAGCGCATATTTTTTAGGGTGCCAGCAGGTGACAACAGCTCGGGACGAAAAGGGGTCGACATAGTAAAACTCAAGAAATGTAAATATCCCACTATTCTACCAGTCATTAACCGCCCAAGCGTAGTGCTAGGCGCAATTAATAACCAACTGAATGCCTGGGATATTGTTTTGGGCTGGCAAAATGCGTTAGTGCAGCGCTTATAAATGCTGCTCTGGAATGAATATCCGGCAGAAACTGCGCTACTGAGCGAGGTATAGCGCAAGAGCGTATTGCCTTGTTAAAAACTGCACTCTAACCTCAAGTGAATAATAATTATAGGAGAGCGTCATGCAGATTAGCCAGACACCGGAAGCGTATAACTACCCCTTGCTGTTAGGTTCTGTGCTGGAAGCGGGTGTGTTAAAAGCACCTGAGCAGCAGATTCACTACCGCGACCAACAGAGTTTTAGTTACCGAGAACTTTCAACTCGAGTGCAACAGTTGGCCAATGTATTAACCGAACACGGGGTGATTGCTGGGCAAACCGTGGCGGTGATGGATTGGGACAGTCACCGTTATTTAGAGTGTTTTTTTGCCGTGCCGATGTTGGGTGCGGTGCTGCATACCATTAATGTGCGACTCTCCCCAGAGCAAATTCTGTACACCATTAACCATGCTGAAGATGATGTATTGCTGGTTAATAGTGAGTTTTTACCTATTTTAGACAGTATTTGGCCGCGGATTGAAACGATCAAGCAAGTGATTATTCTGACCGATGAGGAAATCCCTACAACGAACATTCCACTGGTGGGTGAGTACGAGACTTTATTAGCTGCGGCGCAAACAACCTTTGATTTTCCAGAGTTGGATGAAAATACCCGCGCCACGACCTTTTATACTACCGGTACCACTGGGCTACCGAAAGGGGTGTATTTTAGTCACCGCCAGTTAGTGATGCATACCCTAGCCATGCGTAGCGCTACGGCGGGGCTCGGACAGGGGCGTTTTAATAGCGATGATGTGTATATGCCGATGACGCCGATGTTTCATGTGCATGCCTGGGGTGCACCGTTGGTGGCCACTTTATTGGGTGCCAAACAAGTCTATCCAGGGCGTTATGAGCCGGCCAAGCTTTTGCAGTTGATTAAGCATCACCAAGTGAGTTTTACCCATTGTGTACCAACAATTTTGCAGATGCTGTTAAGTGCCTCTGCCGCAGATGGGCAACAGTTTAATGGCTTGAAGATGATTATTGGCGGCGCAGCGCTGCCGGAAAGTTTGGCGTTGCAGGCGCTCAAGCGAGGCATTGATGTGTTTACCGGTTACGGCATGAGTGAAACCTGTCCCATTTTAACCTTGTCTTATTTGCAGCCAGGTATGGAGAATTTGAGTCTAGAGGAGCAGGTGGCGATTCGTTGTAAAACTGGTACGCCGATTGATTTTGTCTCGCTGCGTATTGTGGATGAGCAGATGCAGGATGTGCCCCATGATGGCGAGTCGCAAGGTGAAATTGTGGTGCGCGCACCCTGGTTGACCCAGAGTTATATAAAAGATGCTGAAGGGTCCAAGCAACTTTGGGCCGGCGGCTGGTTACATACTGGCGACTTGGCGGTGATGGATGAGTTAGGTTATGTGAAAATCACCGACCGGATTAAAGACGTGATTAAAACCGGTGGCGAATGGGTGTCTTCGTTGGAAGTTGAAAATATTCTGTTACAGCATCCGCAGATTAACGAATGCGCAGTGATTGGGGTACCGGATGCAAAATGGGGCGAACGGCCTTTAGCAGTCTTGGTCGGTGGTGAGCAACGACCCGAGGCAACTGAGTTGGTGGTCTTTATGCAGACCTATGTGGAGAAAGGATTATTGTCGAGTTATGGCATTCCGGATCGTTTTGTCTGGGTGGATGAGATCCCGAAAACCAGCGTTGGCAAGCTGAATAAAAAGGTGATGCGAGAGCAGTATTCTTAAGCGTTGAGCGCTGAAGACTGAATCCATGCACACCCAAAATGTAGGTCGTCCCTTTAGGGCGACAAAAGACTGCAACTACACCACTATCCCTGCGGCATGGCCGCTGGCCCAGGCCCATTGAAAATTAAAACCGCCTAAATGGCCGCTGACATCCAGCACTTCGCCAATAAAATACAGATTGGCTTGTTTCTGCGATTCCATGGTTTTGGAAGAAACTTCTTGAGTATCAATACCGCCCAAGGTGACTTCTGCGGTGCGGTAACCTTCAGTGCCGGCTGGGGTGAGCTGCCAGTTATTCAGCTGCTGACCAATTTCGGCCAGTTGTTTGGCATTGTATTGCTTCAGCGGGGTGCTGCTAAACCAGTGCTCGCAGAGCAATTGTGCCATTTTGCGGGTAAAGCATTCGCTGAGCAGGGTTCTAAGTTCCATATTAGGCTGTTGAGCTTGTTGTTCCAGTAACCACTCAGTGGCATTGCGGTCGCTGAGTAAATCTATGGTAATACGATCACCGGGTCGCCAGTAGGAGGAGATTTGTAAAATCACCGGACCACTGAGTCCGCGGTGGGTAAATAGCAGGTCTTCGGTAAAGCTCTGGCCGTTGCAGTGCACCACACAATCAGCAATGGACGTGCCAGACAATGCACTGCACAGTTCTTTCAGTTGTGGGTCAGTAATGGTGAAGGGCACTAAACCAGCACGGGTGGGCAAGATAGTGTGGCCAAACTGCTCGGCCACTTGGTAACCAAAACCGCTGGCGCCCAAGGTTGGAATGGATAAGCCACCACTGGCAATCACTAGGGATTTACAGCTAAAGCTCTGCTGATTGCACTGCAAGGTAAAACCATCGGCCTGGGCTTGAATATGGCTGACCGAGGTCTTGAGCTGAATGGTCACCCCGGCATCGGCACATTCTTTCAACAGCATCTCGAGAATATCGCTGGCTTTATTATCACAAAATAGCTGGCCGAGCTTTTTCTCGTGATAGGGCACTTGATGGCGCTGGACCATGTCTAAGAAATCCCACTGGGTGTAGCGGGCCAGTGCTGATTTAAAAAAATGTGGATTGGTGGAAAGAAAGTTTTCCGGCTCAGTGTACAGGTTGGTGAAGTTACAGCGGCCGCCACCGGACATCAGAATTTTCTTGCCGGCTTTATTGGCATGATCAATCACTAAAACTTTACGTCCACGTTGCCCTGCAGTAAGCGCGCACATTAAACCGGCCGCACCGGCACCAATAATAATTACATCCACAGCTTGCACAGTACGACACCTGAAAAGTAAAAGTTAAGTTTAACGGTTTTAATGTCAGTGCAGGTAAAAAGCTGCTAACACAGGGCGCATCGTACTTCGGGGCAGGTGTTTATCCGTCGATGAACCCGTCCGGGGTTCAACTCCGGCGCTGCGCCATCCATGGCTACGCTCACCACACCCACCCCGAAGCACTCCAGTGACCTTTTGCATGGTGTGCACTTTCGCAGTTTGTATCATTTAGACAGCAGACAGCAGACAGCAGACAGCAGACAGCAGGTAACATGGTTTTTTAAATCAAAGATATGTACTGCAGACTTGCCAAGCATAAAAATGATCAAGACGTACCTCGCTGGTGCTGCGGCTAGCGCAGCCAAGGATGGCGCAGCGCCCGAATCGGGTCAGGAAGACCCGTTGAGGGAATAGCAGCATCAGCGAGGTAGGTCAGAGGCACGCTTGAAGTCAGACAGACTGGAAATAAATGTTAATCAAAGTAGCGCATGCCGCACTTCGGGGCAGGTCAGAGACACATCTGCAATCAGACACGCATATGCATGTTGCTGCTAAATTTAACTGTGTAAAACAAACTGCCCAGTAAAACTGGCACCGACTTGGCCATCATGGGTGAGTACGCGGCTAGTTAAGCTGATCCGCGCTTTACCGTGGCGCTGATACATCTTATAAAAACGCGTCCAAAGCGCCTCTTCTGGTGCGTCGCAGATCACCGCAGCATCGGCCAACACCGGCAATGGATAATCCACTTGCCCTGCCTGTATAACAATATGTGTGGTATTTATACCTGCGTCACGTAAACGCAAATGCAACCAGCCCCAGCCGGCGAGAACTGCAGCGCAGTATAAACTGCCGCCAAACATCGAATCTTGATGATTACGATTTTCCGTTAGCGGCAGCAGCAACTCCAAGCGTTGCTGCTGCCAGCTGCGCACCTCAACCGCCATCGACGAGGTCAGCGGGATATCGTGGGCAAACACTTGGGCAAGGTGCTTGCAGGCAGAAAGATTAGCAGTGCTGGGCATGGGTACTCTCGCAAAGTTGAGTGGTCAAACAAATCAAATAACTGAGCTCAGTCAAAGAGTAAAGTTTAGTACGTATTCAGCATTATAAGAAACCGCGGCGAACAACCTCAAAATACGTTTGACCCCGATAAAATACACTGCACTGGCGCTAAACTAAGAATATTTAAGAGAATTTTAAAATTAACTCGCATCTACAGGTTAGAATAAATGGTCATACGGTATTGTTTTGTTTTTAAAAAGGGGATGGGCTTGTGGATTCTGTAGCAACCAATAGTATATTTTTTGTTGGTGGGTTGTTAGTTGCTATCAGTATTCTGGTCAGCTCACTGTCTTCACGCGTCGGTATCCCCATCCTCGTGATTTTTATGGGTGTGGGCATGATGGCCGGCACCGATGGTATCGGTGGGATTGTCTTTAATGATTATTCACTGACTTATCTGGTCAGTAACCTCGCCCTTGCGGTGATTCTCCTTGATGGTGGCATGCGTACTCGGGTGGCCACCTTCCGCGTGGCACTGTGGCCAGCCCTATCATTAGCCACCTTTGGCGTTATTCTAACTGCCGGCTTAACCGGTTTGGCCGCCGCGTGGTTATTTAATCTAACCTTGCTTGAAGGCCTGCTGATTGGCTCCATTGTCGGCTCCACTGACGCCGCCGCAGTGTTTAATCTGCTCAATGGTAAAGGCCTTAACGAGCGGGTCGGTTCGACTTTGGAAATTGAGTCGGGCAGTAATGATCCCATGGCCATGTTCCTTACCGTCACTTTAATTGCCATGTTGGTGGCGGGAGAAACCAGTTTCAGTCTGGACTTCTTTGGCAGTCTGGCGCGCCAGTTTGGCTTGGGTACGGTACTGGGCTTGGGCGGTGGCTGGTTACTGCTGCAAATTATCAACCGCATCCAAGTGGTGGATGGCCTTTATCCGCTGCTTGCGGTGAGCGGCAGTATTATGATTTACGCCTTCTCCGGCGAAGTGGGCGGCAGTGGCATTTTAGCGGTGTATATCTGCGGCATGGTGTTGGGTAACCGCCCGATTCGCAACCGTCATGGTATTTTGCATATGTTTGATGGGCTGGCTTGGCTCAGTCAAATCGGCATGTTCTTAGTGTTAGGTCTACTACTGACGCCACATGAATTGCTGCCCATCGCGGTACCGGCATTATTACTGTCATTGTGGATGATCCTATTTGCTCGCCCCTTGTCAGTGTTTCTCGGCTTATTACCGTTTCGCGGCTTTAATCTGCGCGAGCGGGTGTTTATTTCCTGGATTGGTTTACGCGGTGCGGTACCGGTTATTTTGGCGGTGTTCCCGCTGGTGGCAGGCCTGCCCAATGCTCAGCTATTCTTTAACGTAGCCTTCTTTATTGTACTGGTGTCACTGCTATTACAAGGCTCCACACTGTCCTGGGCGGCGCGCAAAGCCCGAGTGGATTTACCACCGGAACCAGCACCTATTTCTCGGGTCGGACTGGAAATTCACCCCACCAGTCAATGGGAGCTGTTTGTTTACAGTCTCGGCAGTCAGAAATGGTGCATTGGTGCCCAGTTGCGTGAGCTTAAAATGCCCGCAGGAACACGGATTGCCGCACTCTTTCGCAATCGTGAATTGCTGCACCCCAGCGGTAGTACGCGGCTTGAGGCGGATGATGTGCTGTGCGTGATTGGTCACGAAGATAACTTGCCAGCACTGGGCCGACTGTTCAGTAAAGCGCCGCAGCGCGGCTTGGATATGCGTTTCTTTGGTGACTTTGTGTTGGAAGGCAATGCGCAGTTGGGCGCGGTGGCCGATGTCTATGGTCTGAAACTGGGCGAACTGAATCCGCGATTGACCTTGGCTGAATTTGTCACCCAGGCCGTGGGTGGCGAAGCGGTGTTAGGTGACCATATTGAATGGCAAGGTTTAACCTGGGCGGTAGCGGTGATGGAAGGGAATAAAGTCAGTAAGGTCGGGGTCAGGTTTCCAGACAGTAAGCGCCCAGAAGCGCCCTTCTTTTAAGCTGGCGCACGCCACCGAAAACTGCTCAGAAGTGAGCGACTGCAGGTATTGCTTGGACTCATTAAATAGGTTGTTGGCTAATGAAATATAGACTGTTACTGCTGTTGCTGGTCTGCCTCGCTGGCTTACCAATGAGTGCCAGTGCCATTCCTCTTAACTTGGTGGATATGCGCAAAGCATTGGTTGATTTACCCACCCGTAAATTACCTGAAGCTGAACAGCAGGCCGCCCAACAATCCATAGAACAGAGCATCACTTGGCTGGAAACCGTTGAACGCACTGAATTAGCGCAGGAGCAATTGCAGGAACAACTGGCCTCTGCACCCAAACAGATTGCTGAAGCGCAGGCCGCCTTGCAAAGTTTGCTGGATGCCGCACAAGATGATCCCAGCAAGCGCTTGGCCAATGCCTCAGTTAAAGAGCTGGAAGACTTACTGGCCGAGCAAAATAGTAAATTAAGAACGCTGCAAAAAGACTTTAATGACACCAATGCCTTGATCGTTAGTGCGCAAACCCGTCCAGAACGTGCGCAAGCAGAAATCAGCAGTAATCAGGCCCGTATCCAAGAAATTAATAACTTACTGAAAACGGCTAAAGACAGCGATAAGCTGCTCAACAGTGAAAAGCTTGATGCCTTGCGCGCAGAGTTACTGGCCCTCGAAAGCAAAAGCAATTTACGCCGCGCCGAACTCTCGGGCAACAGCGTATTGCAGGAGCTGGCCAGCAGTCGTCGCGATTTGTTACTGACCCAAGTGGGCCGTCAAGAACATGAAATTCTTATTCTGCAGTCCTTATTAAATGAAAAGCGCCAAGCAGATTCAGAACAGACCGTAGCTGAGTTGTCCTTAGAGGTCAGTAAAGCCGGTACCGATAGCTTATTGCTGCGCGAAAGCAGTCTAAACTTAAAACTGTCCGATTATTTATTGACCGTCACCGAGCGTCGTAATCAGCTGACTCAGCGTAATTTAGTGGTGCGCCAGCAATTGGATAGCGTGCAACAAAGCGATCAAGCCCTGGATGAGCAAATCAGCGTGTTGCAAGGCAGTTTATTGCTGGCCAAAATCCTCTATGAGCAAAAACGGGCTTTACCGCAGGTGAGTTTTGAGCGCAATCTCGCTGATCAAATTGCCGATACACGGCTGTATCAATTTGAATTGCGCCAGTTGCGCGATACCGTTAGTCGCCCCAATGAATATGTGGATAAATCGTTAAAAGACACACCGCCCGGTGATGAGAAAGTTGCTTTACGCAGCAGTTTGGTGGATCTGATTCGCTCTCGAGCGGATTTATTGGACCGGATTAACCGCGAGTTGAATGCTTATTTAAGTGAAGCCATTACCCTGCAACTCAACCAAAAGCAGCTGCAAAGTATCACCGCAAGTTTGCGCGCCACGCTGGATGAGCAAATGTTTTGGATTCCCAGCAATAAGCCATTGGATTGGGATTGGTTGAAAAATGCACCGGACCGACTGCAGTACCAACTGAGTGTGGTGCTGTTCAAAACCGATCTGCAGCAAATCGGTCAAAGCATTGTGCAGCGTGCCGAATGGCTGGTGTCTCTATTTATAATGTTATTGCTTGCCGCTTGGAAACGGCCTGCAGTTCTGCGCAAACTCGGGAAGTTGCATGCGGATATTGGCCACTTTCGCCGAGACAGTCAGTTACATACCCTGCGCGCGCTGTTCCTAAACTTTATACTGGCGCTGCCGGGTGCGTTGCTGCTGGCCAGTCTCGGCATTATGTTGCAGTCCGATGGCCAAGGTCATAACCCTGAGATTGGGCGCGCATTATTGGGCATGGCCCAGGTTTGGCTGGTGTTTTATTTTATGTATCGTGTTTTAGCACCCAACGGTATGGCGATTAACCATTTCCGTTGGCCGCGGGTGCAAGTGCTGTTCTTACAGCAGCGTATTCGAGTTATCGGCTTCACTGCGTTATTACTTACCGCGGTGGTAACCATTGCTGAAGCGCAGCCAGCAGCATTGAGCGAAGATGTGGTCGGCATTGTCTTGCTACTGATCTGCTTATTGCTGCTGACGTGGAACATTGCGCGCCTGGTGTTCCACCGCTATAGCGACGCCAACACTTCGGTCTTGCGGCGTTTAATCGGCGTCATGGTAACGCTGATGCCGTTGATATTTGCCGCAGCATTAGTGTCGGGCTATTACTACACCGCGCTGAAGCTCAGTGGTCGCTTGCTGGATACCTTATCGCTGCTATTGCTCTGGGTTTTACTGGAGGCAGTGTTGGTGCGCAGCTTGGCCTTAGCCGCGCGACGCTTAGCTTGGCAGCGCGCACAAGATGCCAAGCAGAGCCAGTCTAAAGACGGTGTTGAAGGCGAGGTGGCGACCGACGATATGCTGTTAGATATTTCGCAAATCAACGAGCAGTCCTTGCGTTTAGCCCGACTGACTTTACTGGGTGTATTTATTGTGAGCCTGTACTGGGTGTGGTCAGATTTACTGTCGCTCTTTACCTATTTAGACACTATCACCCTGTACGAAAATATCAGTAGCGTTGGTACTGTGCTGCCGGTCAGTTTGCGTGATGTGCTGGATGCTGGAGTGATTATAGTGGTGAGCATTGCCTTAGCGCGTAATATGCCAGGCTTGCTGGAAGTGCTGTTTTTATCCCGTTTAAAATTAGCCCAGGGCAGTGCCTATGCCACCACCACACTTTTATCCTATGCCATTTCAGCCACCGGTTTTGTTGCTACCTTGTCGGCACTGGGAGTCAGTTGGGACAAACTGCAATGGCTGGTGGCCGCACTGTCGGTGGGTTTAGGTTTTGGTTTGCAAGAAATTTTCGCCAACTTTGTTTCCGGTTTAATTATTCTCTTTGAGCGCCCAGTGCGCATTGGTGATGTGGTGACCATTGGTAATTTATCCGGCACAGTCAGCCGTATCCGCATTCGCGCCACCACTATTACTGACTTTGATCGCAAAGAAATTATTGTGCCCAATAAAGTGTTTGTTACTGATCAGCTGGTGAACTGGTCCTTGAGCGACACCGTAACCCGAGTGGTGATTCGCATCGGTGTGGCCTATGAAACGGATATGGATTTAGCGCGCAAACTGATGATGCAGGCCATGCAAGAGAACCCACGAGTGCTGCGGGATCCAGCGCCGGCGGTATTGTTTTTGCAGATCAGCACCAGCACCTTTGATCATGAGTTACGTTTTCACGTGGGTGAGCTGGGCGATCGCAACCCCTCTATTGATGAGGTGTTAAACCGTATTGTGATCAGTTTCCGTGAGCATGATATTGATATGGCCTTTAATCAGTTGGATGTCACGATTAAGAACCGCGACGGTCATGAGCAGCAGTTGTTGCACAGCACCAACGATCCGCTTGTGCAGAATCCAGCGCCGACAGTTTAAGGCTGGCGTACCGATGCTGCGCCAATTTTCTTGCTGCTCTATGTTACGGGGTACAATGCGGCTATATCTTGCACTAT
>CAJDVK010000024.1_pt1 | contig 28581 bp, 23 predicted proteins | sample 7391401 | NCBI WGS metagenome assembly CAJDVK01 (sample SAMEA7055696, study PRJEB34461) | soil metagenome | biome: terrestrial ecosystem; feature: Peninsula; material: soil | place: Antarctica | collected 2016
TTATAAGGATTTTTCCTTAAAAATCAAACTCTTACGTTAAGCGGTTGTTGCTGTGTTTGCCTAACGAGGTGCGCATTCTACATGCTTTAAAGAAGCTGTCAACAGTATTTCAACAGAAAGCAGAAAAGATCTTGAAACGGCCACTTTACAGCTTATTTTTGGATGATTGCCGCTTGCGCAGACGCAAAACATACTGCACTGGACCAGAGGCTGCATAGACTAAAAAAATCATCAGCAAAATCCTAGGCGGATCGCTTAACACCACAGCAAAGGCTAAGACCACAACCAATATAACGACAAATGGCACACGACCTTTAAGGTCTAAATCCTTAAAGCTGTAGTATTTAATATTACTCACCATTAACAAGCCTGATACTGCAACCAGTACAGCAAACAGCATGGTAACTGCAAAAGGTAAGTCGCCTCCAGCAACACCAGCATCGCTGATTGTCCAAACCGCCCAAACCATACCGGCCACTACACCAGCTGCAGCAGGACTTGCTAAGCCAATAAACCAACGCTTATCGACCACATCTATTTGTGTATTAAAACGCGCTAAACGTAACGCTGCGCAAGCCACATAAATAAATGAAATTGTCAGACCAACATTGCCCATCTCGATAAGCGCCCACTGAAAAGCCAATATGGCCGGCGCCAAACCAAACGCCACCATATCTGACAAGGAATCATATTCAGCACCAAAAGCACTTTGCGTATTGGTCATTCGCGCTACGCGCCCATCCAGCCCATCCAGCACCATCGCAACAAAAATGGTTGCCGCAGCAACATTAAAGTTGCCGCTCACCGAACACATAATTGAATAAAACCCAGCAAATAGATTTGCCGTGGTAAATAAATTCGGCAGCAAGTAAACGCCTTTATGCCGCACCTTACGGCCTTCACTGTCGTGACCTTCCTCAATATGCTCATCTATAGGCAATAAACTCTCAATAGATGATGCTCTATCGTTTTCCTCAGGACGCTGGCTCATAAACTTCCTTAAGCTTCTCTATGTAACAAACCAATCTATCTGGCAATACTGGCATTTTATACTAAACAAACACTAAAAAACGAAAAACGCGGCCTTAGCCGCGTTTTTCAAACTGCCGAATAAATCAGTTCTTTGATTTATCAACAATTTTATTAGCTGTAATCCATGGCATCATCGAGCGCAGCTTTTCACCAACTACCTCAATACCGTGCACAGCGTTGTTACGACGGTAAGCAGTCATTGAAGGATAGTTCGCCGCACCTTCAGTGATAAACATTTTCGCATACTCGCCATTCTGAATACGCTTCAGCGCATTACGCATTGCAGCACGCGACTCATCGTTAATCACTTCTGGACCAGTTACGTACTCACCGTACTCAGCGTTGTTAGAAATCGAGTAGTTCATGTTGGCAATGCCGCCTTCAAACATTAAATCTACAATCAACTTCAACTCGTGCAAGCACTCAAAGTACGCCATTTCTGGCGCGTAACCTGCTTCAACCAGAATTTCAAAACCTGCTTTAACCAATTCAACGGTACCACCACACAGAACTGCTTGCTCACCGAACAAGTCTGTTTCAGTTTCATCTTTAAATGTGGTTTCAATAATACCGGTACGTCCACCGCCAACACCGCTCGCATAGGACAGCGCAACATTTTTTGCATTGCCAGAAGCGTCTTGATAAATAGCGATAAGGTCAGGAACACCGCCACCTCGAACAAACTCTGAACGCACAGTGTGACCTGGCGCTTTTGGCGCGATCATAATAACGTCAAGGTCAGCACGGGGGGTTACTTGATTGTAGTGTACGGAGAAACCGTGAGCGAAAGCCAAGGTAGCACCTTGCTTCAAGTTTGGCTCAAGCTCTTCTTTATACAACTGACCCTGAAACTCATCAGGGGTCAAAACCATCACAATATCAGCTGCTTTAACTGCAGTAGCCACATCAGCAACTTTCAAACCGTGCGCTTCAGCTTTAGCAATTGAAGTAGAGCCAGCACGCAAACCAACAGTTACATCAACACCGGAATCCTGCAGGTTGCATGCATGTGCATGCCCCTGTGAACCATAACCAATAATGGCTACTTTCTTGCCTTTGATGATGGATAAATCACAATCTTTGTCGTAGTAAACTTTCATAAAATCTTCCTAATATTGAAGAGCACGCGCTCTTCAGGGTTAATTCAAAGGCTTAAAACTTTATCGCCACGCGCAATTCCGGTTACACCGCTGCGCACCACTTCTAAAATAGAGCCTGGACCAATCGCTTGGATAAAACTATCCAGTTTATCGGTTGTGCCCGCTAACTGTACGATGTACAGACTTGGCGAAACATCAACAATTTGACCTCTGAAAATATCAGCAGTCCTTTTAATCTCTGCACGTTGCGCACCGCTGGCTTTAATTTTAACCAGCATCAACTCACGCTCAATGTGTGCACTTTCTGACAGATCAACCAGCTTAACCACTTCAATCAGTTTATTAAGATTCTTAGTGATTTGCTCAATCACTTCCTCTTTACCTGCTGTGGTCAGGGTCAAGCGTGACAAAGTTGGATCCTCTGTCGCAGCAACAGTCAAACTTTCTATATTGTAGTTACGCTGAGAAAATAGCCCAATAACACGAGATAGCGCACCCGGCTCGTTTTCCATCAATAATGAAATAATATGTCTCATGATTATGTCCGCTCCGTTTTGCTGAGCCACATATCGCGCATCGCACCATCACGAATCTGCATTGGGTACACGTGCTCACTGGTGTCAACTTGAATATCTAAGAAGACCAAGCGATCTTTCATCGCAAAGGCCTCTTCCATTTTCGGCTTTAAATCTTTCAAATCAGTGATACGCATACCAACGTGCCCGTAAGCCTCAACCAACTTAACAAAATCAGGCAGCGACTCCATATAAGAGTGGGAGTAGCGGCTGTTATAAACCATATCCTGCCACTGACGCACCATACCTAACGCACCGTTATTTAGATTAATAATCTTTACCGGCAAGTCGTACTGCAAACAGGTTGATAGCTCCTGGATATTCATCTGAATACTGCCCTCACCAGTAACGCAAGCAACGTCATCATCAGGGAAATTCAGTTTAATACCCATCGCGGCTGGAAAACCAAAACCCATGGTGCCTAAACCACCTGAGTTAATCCAACGGTTCGGCTTGTTAAAGCGGTAGTATTGCGCTGCGAACATTTGGTGCTGACCAACATCTGAAGTAACAAAAGCATCGCCCTTGGTCACTTCACTCAACACCTCAATAACGGTTTGCGGCTTAATTATTTTGCCATCGCCACTATCGTACGGGAACAATTTACCATTACCGCGCCACTCATCAATCTGCTTCCACCAGCTGGCAACAACATCTGGGTTAGGCTTAGTACCGATATCTTTTAACGCAGCGAGCATGTCATTCAACACACTATCAACAGGCCCAACAATGGGGATATCTGCTTTGATGGTTTTAGAAATCGAGGCTGGATCAATGTCGATATGAATAATTTTTGCGTTGGGACAAAATTTTGCCGCGCCATTAATCACTCGGTCATCAAAACGCGCACCAACGGCGAGCAATACATCACAATGGTGCATTGCCAAGTTAGCAGTGTAACTACCATGCATTCCCAGCATGCCAATAAACTGGCGATCATCACCTGGGTAGCAACCTAAACCCATCAAGGTATTGGTCACTGGTGCATTTAGCAGCTGCCCCACTTCTGTCAGTTGCTTTGAAGCGCCACCTAAAACTACACCACCACCGGCATAAATCACTGGGCGCTTTGCGGCCAGTAGCATTTCTGCAGCCTTACGAATTTGCCCTGAATGACCACGGGTTGCCGGAGCGTAAGAGCGCAATTTAGCTTTCTTCGGGTAGCTGTACTCAAATTTATCAATTGGGTTAGTCATATCCTTAGGGACATCAATAACCACAGGACCCGGACGGCCTGACTCAGCTAAGTAGAACGCTTTTTTCACCACTTCAGGAATCTCTGAAGGATGCTTAACCATAAAACTGTGCTTAACGATAGGACGCGAGATACCAATCATATCGGTTTCTTGGAATGCGTCAGTACCCACCATATCACTCTGGACTTGGCCGGAAATAACCACCATTGGAATCGAATCCATAAAGGCCGTCGCAATACCAGTAATGGCATTGGTCGCCCCAGGTCCAGACGTTACAAAAACAACGCCTGCTTTACCAGTGGCACGGGCATAGCCATCAGCCATATGTGTTGCCGCTTGCTCATGGCGCACCAAGATGTGCGTCAGAGCAGGCTCTTTGAATAATGCATCATAGATATGCAGTATGGCCCCACCAGGGTAACCATAAATATATTTAACGCCCTCGTCACGCAATGAGCGAACGAGCATTTCTGCGCCGGATAAAAGTTCCACAGTAACACCTCTAAAACGCCAGAACACCGCCCTTCATCAAGGGCAATCTGATTGTAGGTTGCTGTTATTTATAGCCTGGGCGACGGTGATTGCCGACTACCCAGCTACTTAAATTAAGCAGCATAGAGAAACCCGAATGTCTAAAGATTCCTCACCCAGCGCGAGGTAACGCGATACGGGTATAGCGGGCGGCACGGGTACGCACCTCATAAACTAATAATGCTGTAAGCGCCTTTTTGAGGCGAGCTTTACAGCAATCAATGAATTGTTCGGATTCAACAGCTTTAAGTCAAGTTTTATGAGATGTTTCTCTCATTTCTTGGGTTATTCATCCCCTATGATAGATATTTATAGGGCATGTACGCAACCACTAGCTGCATATACTCTATTTAATGAGATATTCAATCCATTATAACGCTTAATATTCTGCTTACTGCAGCAGTTAGGGCAAAGATATATCACTATGGAATACCGCTGCTAAAATACTAAGACCTAGAGTATTGCAGCACACAAGCCGCGTACTTAAAGCTACACAGACAGGTGTTTAATGCAGCTTATGTGAGGCAACAACCGTAGTGTCTATATCTTTTAAATAGCTCAGCAAGTCTGCCACTCGATCTGTCTGCTCCCGATAAACCACCTCGGCCATTGCATAAATACCGCACTGACGGGGTAGCGCATGATCAGCTATCAGAATACTGCGCATGCGCGGTATAAACACCCACTGCAGCCACTGCGCAAACTCTAAAGTGTCCACGCAAAAAGGCTGCTGGCTTTGTAAAGCTTGTGCGCACGACTCACCCTGCTCCCACCAACCCAGCTGGCGTAACTCCTGCTCCAGCCCAGACAGCAAACTAGCTAGACGTAATTTAGCCATTACAAGTGAACCCTGGCACGACGCTGAGCCTCTTTAGCACCGGCTGTATCACCTTGCTGAGTCCGGGCACGTTCAATTAAGTCCCACAGCCCTGCCTGCAATGTGGGACGACCATCGCTATACCGGAGTCCTTGCTGAGCCAGCTGCTCAGCCTGAGCTGCATCGCCTTGCTCTAAACGAACCTCGGCAAGACGGTACAACACTTGCGGCTCACGTGGCGCAATGCGTTGTGCTCGCTCAAGACTTGAGGCTGCACCATTAAAGTCACCGTCACCCTGCTGCTGCTTGGCCGTGGTCAATAAGGCCAACACAGGTCCGTCGAGCTGCTCATCTGCTGCAAGTCGCGCTTGACCACCAATCGGAGCGGCAGGTGCGGTACTTGCTGCAGGTGCACTGCTTGCCGCACTTCCAACTGTGCTAGCAACTTTATCCGCCACATCTACGCTATTAACCTTAATGCCGCCAATTGGCGCGCTCGGCACGGCAAAGGTTTGCACGGTTTCGGTCTCCGATTGCGACGCGGTACTCGCCACTTTTTTCTCTGCTTGGTCAGTACCACCCGCTTGGCGCGCGCGACTATCACGCATCACTCCAGGAGTAATTGAGCTGCCACTCTCGACCACAGGTATTGCTCGGTGTTGAGTCCCCGCACAACCGGTTAGCACCACTGCCAGCGCGATTAAAGCAATTACTTGTTTACTCACATTGAATCCTCAAAAATTAATTTAGCCAACTACGAATCCAGCTTTTTACTGATTCAACAGGCTCAGTTAGCTCCATAGGTTTATTACAAGACTCGCCCGCTACAGGCTCGCTACCGCGAATATAGGGCATTTGCACAGCACCTGGACAGCCTTGCGCACTGCCTAAACCGGAATACGCATCTACCCAAGCCATGGTCACATTACTGGGTGGTGTCATATTCAAAGATCTTGGTGCGGCTGTCTGCATAAAGCTCGCCCACACCTGCAGCGCACCACTGGCACCAGTAAGCGGTGTCTGGCCATTATCATCACGCCCCATCCAGACGACTGCCAGCAAATCCTGGCCAAAGCCAGCAAACCAGCTGTCGCGTAAATCATTACTGGTACCCGTTTTACCTGCTAACACCACAGACCTAGGTACTCGATTATACGCAGATCGCCCAGTTCCCTCAGTCATCACCCGGCGCATCGCTTCCTGGGTCAAATAAATCGCGCCAGCATCGAATCGCTGCTCAAGCGCATAGGGATAGCGGCCCAACGGCTCATCATCGGCAGTTAAGACATTGCGAATGGCCCGCAGCGGCGTATTAAAACCACCATTGGCAATGGTTTGGTACATATCTGCCACTTCTATAGGGGTCAAACTCCCCGCTCCCAATAACATCGAAGGATAAGCCGGCCAACCATGCTCTACACCCAGTTTACGTACCGTCTGTAAGACCCGTGGCACCCCCATTTCCATACCTAATTTAGCCGTTGCTAGGTTATAGGATTGGGCCAAGCCTTGGTAGAGAAACACAGTGCCATGCTCTTTGCGATCATAGTTCTGCGGCGTCCAAATTTGACCACCTTGGTTTTTAACAGAAAATGATGCGTCTTGAAGATAATGGGTCAAAGAGTACTGCTTCGGCTGCTCTAAAGCGGTTAAGTAAACAGCTGGCTTGACCAATGAGCCAATTGGCCGCACCGCATCCAAAGCACGGTTAAACCCAGCGTAACGCGGCAAACGACTGCCCAACAAAGCCAACACCTCACCGCTTTCTGGGTTGCTGACAACAACAGCAGACTCCACTTGATCGATACCTTTGCGTCCAGCCAACTGCTTATAGGTTTGTGCCTGAGCCTCTTCCGCCTTGCGCTGCAAGATGGGATCAAAACTGGTGAAAATGCGCAAACCTTCTTCGGTTAAATCCTCATCACGATAGTCTTCACGTAACTGACGCTTGACCAGATCAAGAAAAGCAGGATAGGTGGTATTGGCTAAGGTACCCCGTTTAGTCACGCCTAAAGGCTGCTGCTTAGCGTGCTCGGCTTGCTCTAACTCAACCACACCCTGTTCAACTAATAAGTCGATAACCAGATTACGACGCAGCAAAGCACGCTCTGGCTGGCGGCGCGGATTGTAGTAAGACGGTCCTTTGACCATGCCCACCAGCAGAGCCACTTGATGCAACTGCAGTTCAGCTAGCGGCTGACTGAAAAAGTATTGACTGGCCAAACCAAAGCCATGGATTGCGCGCTGTCCATCTTGACCTAAGAACACCTCGTTCAGGTAAGCCTCTAAAATCTCATCCTTGCTGTAATGCAACTCAATCAGCAACGACATCAGTGCCTCAGTAACCTTGCGGGTTAAAGTGCGTTCATTGGTGAGGAAGAAATTTTTCACCAGTTGTTGCGTTAAGGTGCTGCCGCCTTGACGCACCGAGCCTGACGAAGTGTTCACCCACAAGGCGCGGGCAATCGATTTTGGCGAAACACCATGGTGCGAGTAAAACTCACGGTCCTCTACTGCAAGCAGTGCTTGTGGTAATAGCTCTGGCACTTGATCCAAGCGAATTAAAATACGATCTTCTTGGTGTGCAGGGTAGAGTCCACCGATTAATAACGGCTCAAGCCGCGCTACAGCTAAAGGATTACCGTCGGCACGGGCCAAGCTGGCTAGACTGTTACCGGAGAAGCCTAGGCGTAATACTTGCGCTGGTTCTGTCCCTTCATAAAACTGAAAGCCACGGGTGTGCAACTCTACGCTATTACCGTTAACCGACACGCTTCCGGTACGATTTGCCGAACGCTCAGTGCGATAACCTAACGCATTGAGCTCAGCAAGAAAGTCTTCTTTATTGAGCTTCTGCCCAGCAAACAGTTCTAAAGGCCTTGCATACACCTTCGCCGGAACTGTCCAGCGTTTGCCGGAAAACTTATCTTGCACTACAGCATCAAGATAAATAAGCACGCCAACCAGTAGCACAACAGCAATGATAGATAGCTTAATAAATAAACTAAACCAGCGGCCTGAAGCGCTTGTTTTACGCTGCTTGGCAGCCTTTTTAGCTGGCCTAGAGTTTCGTTTTTGAGTCATGCGATTAATTATACCTGTTTTGTTTCAGTTCAAAATGCATGCGGATATAGTTTGCACAGCCGCCAACAGTTGCCATAATGCAGTGATTACTTTATTACTCTCAAGGATTATCTGTGACTCAAGCCCTGATTGCTGCCCTACAAAACCCCGCGATCTTTCCGCATCCAGTCGAAGATTTCCAGGTCATCGAAACACATATTTCCTGGGTTATCTTAACTGGCCCTTATGCGTATAAAATCAAAAAAGCCGTTAATTTTGGCTTTCTAGACTTCACTGATGTTGCTGCCCGCAAACATTTCTGCAGCGAGGAGGTCCGTCTTAACCAGCGTTTAACTGATGGTTTATACCTCGAAGTTGTAGCTATTACCGGTACAGTCGATGAACCACAACTCAATGGCGACAGCCCAGCAATTGAATACGCGGTTAAGATGCGCCAGTTCCCACAAACCCAATTGTTAGGTGATTTACAAAAGCGCGGCGAACTCTGCGAGACACACATTGACGCTCTAGCTAAGCAAATTGCACGTTTTCATGATGAAGCGCCTGCTGTACCGGCCGAACATCCGCTGGGCGATCCCCACGCAATTATGGCACCAATACGGCAAAACTTTGAGCAAATCCGTCCGCTACTCAGCGAGCCTGCCGATATAAAACAGCTCGACGCTTTAGAAGCTTGGGCAGAAGACGAGTTTACCCGTTTACTACCTCTATTAGAGCAACGTCGCCACAATGGTTCAATTCGTGAGTGCCATGGCGATATTCACCTGGGCAATGCGACCATTTTGGACAATGAAGTTGTGCTGTTCGACTGCATTGAATTCAATGAGGCATTCCGTTTAATTGATGTGGCATCCGACGCTGCATTTCTAGCGATGGACCTCGAAGATCGCGGCCTTAAACCTTTATCTCGTCGTTTCACTAACGCATGGTTAGAGCTCACCGGTGATTATCAAGCCATGCCTTTGCTTAATTTTTACAAAGCCTATCGGGCGATGGTACGCGGCAAAGTCAATTTATTCCGTTTAGAGCAAGAATCAGACTCGGTACAGCGCGCAGTTATTGTGCGCCAGTACCGCAGCTACGCCAATCTCGCCGAAAGCTATTGTGCAATTCCATCACGCCTGCTGGCCATTACCCATGGTATTTCCGCGGTGGGGAAAAGCTCGGTAGCCATGCGTTTAGTGGAAGCCTTAGGTGCATTGCGTTTGCGCTCTGATTTTGAACGTAAGCGTTTATTTGGCGAGCAAGATAGCGAGCAGCAGAACACCCTTGGTGGCGGGATTTACAACCCTAATGCCAGCGCAGCAACCTATCAGCGTCTACACGCCCTCGCCGCCGAAGCATTGCAAGCCGGCTTCCCGGTGGTGATTGATGCAACCTATCTAAAAAATGAACAGCGCGCTGATGCCTGGCAGATTGCCGAAAGCACCGGCACACCTTTTATAATCCTTGATTGCCAAGCACCGGATGAAGTGGTTGCCGCATGGCTAAAGCAGCGCCAAGAGCAAGGTTTAGACCCCTCCGACGCCACTGCTGAAGTGATCTTAGCGCAACGTCAAAGTCTTGAGCCTCTCACAGCAGCTGAAACAGCGCAGAGCTACCGCGTTGACACCCATGACGCAGCAACTTTAGATAACTTAATCAAACAAATTCGCAAGCGTTTACCCGGCCTATAAGCCATCACCTTTGGCTGTACTCTTCTTGAGCACAGCCAAAGGCCTACTTACTACGCCAACCACTGCGCCCTAACCTGACCTTTATTTAATGCGAGCCACTGCAGCGCAATAATACTGGCGGCATTATCAATCCGCCCATCCTCTACTGCTTTTAATGCTTCGGCTAACGGCCAAACATGGGCACGAATATCTTCGCCCTCTTCAGGCAGACCAAAGATCCCACCCACCCCTGCTGTGGAGCAATGACCCACATACAGATACACCCGCTCATCGGACCCGCCTGGTGATGGGTAATAAGTCATTATGGGTAACAGTTCCTGCAAGGCTAAATCAGCTTCTTCAATGGCCTCACGCCGCGCCACATCCTGCGGCTGCTCACCGCTATCAATTAAACCGGCAATAATTTCCAGCAACCAAGGCTCGGGGCTTTTATCCAAAGCACCAATACGAAACTGTTCAATTAAAACCACTGAGTCGGTCTGCGGATCATAGGGCAACACGCATACAGCATCTGGCCGCACAAACAACTCACGACTAATCGTCGGCCCCATACCTCCAGCAAATAAACGATGCTTTAACTGCACTCGATCAAGACGATAAAACCCTTGAAAACAGCGCTCACGCTGCTCAACCACCACATCATTCTTACCCGTCATTGCGCGCTCAGTCATCTATAGCTCCCATACAAAAAGCGACCATTAAGGCCGCCTTTTATACCACTGCGAGCTTAAGCCTGCTTGTAGATAATCGGGCCTTGTCGCGGAAACTCTCAGTTACTGTTTAAAACCAGCCGCGCTGGCCTGTTGCTCGTCGGCTAACGCCTACGCCTCACACAGCAAGACACAAGACACAAGACACAAGACACAAGAACATCTTGGTGCGTGTCTGACACACAAGCCTTACGAGAACTTGCCAAGAGCTGAGTCAACTGAAGCAGTTTCACTGAAGCTTTTACTTATGTTATGACGCCCCTAAAAGCACGAAAAAGTACCGGGGACGCAAGGGATAACGGCAAGCGTACCTTACCTCTTGTTCCCCCAGGCTAGCATTGATTCGATCCCGCTCAACGGGATTTGGTTTAATCGAGCTCAGCCCTATTCAAGAGCACTCCGACCAGAAGCAATCAGCAGCCTGTGCGCTACGCAATCCAAGCTGCAAGCACCCATGAACAAACACTAAGCTGTACAATGTCTGCAACAATGCATAAGCACGCTTGACCGTCTCCATTATCGGCCGTAGCCTTAATGCTATTTTCTTTGTAAAACCTAGGATATTAACGATGCGAGTACTGTCGCTTACTTTTGCAATAGCTACAGTTTTGGGATCGATGGCCTATGCAGCGCCTATGACTCAAAACAAAGTTAACCTGCTTGAGGTCTATCAGCTTGCGGTTGATAACAACGCAGATTTAGCCGCAGCCCACGCGGACTACCAAGCGCAAAGTGAGCGCGTGCCCCAAGCCCGTGCTGGCTTACTGCCACAAATTGGTGCAGGCGCCAGCAATTCAGACAGCCGCAGCAAGGTGGATGCAAGATATCCAGGTAGTTCGAGCAGTAACTCCACAACCACCTCGCGCAGTGCTTTAGTTTATCAAGCCAACCTCAGCCAGCCATTATTTCGCTTAGACCGCTGGTACCAATTACAAGCTGCGCAATCCAGCAATGAACAATCTGCTTTAGAGTTATCCGCCATCGAGCAAAACCTAATTTTGCAAAGCTCTGATGTGTATTTTTCTGTGCTGCGCGCACAAGACAATTTAGCTGCAAGTCGTGCTGAAGAAGAAGCCTTTAAACGCCAATTCGATCTTGCCAGCGAGCGTTTTGATGTGGGTTTATCGGATAAAACCGATGTCTTGCAAGCGCAAGCGGCTTATGATGCTGCGCGCGCGAATCGCCTCGTCGCTGAGCGCATGGTCAGCGATGCCTTCCAAGCGGTTAGCACCCTGACGAATGTTAACTTAGTGGCGCTGGAAGGCGTTAAGCACAGTCTGCCGATTCTGGCGCCAACACCCAATGATGCAACGGCTTGGGTGAACACTGCTATTGAGCAAAATCTGAGCTTACAAGCGATTAACTATGCGGTACAAGCCGCTCAAGACAATGTTAAACAACGCAAATCCGGGCACGCACCAACTGTGGATGCCATTGCTCAATACCAAAAAGGCGATAATGATGGCATGGGCTTTATTAATAGCAACATGCCAGGTATGCCAAGATATGATGGGAGAGCTGAACAAAGCAGCATTGGTATACAACTCAATATCCCACTCTACACTGGCGGCATGACCAGCTCGCAAGTGCGCGAAGGCGTGTATCGCTTGGATCAAACCGAGCAGATGCGTGAAAGCTTACGCCGGAAAACAGTGCAAGATGCACGTAATTTCCACCGTGCGGTCAATACCGATGTGGAACAGGTGCAAGCACTTAGTCAAGCGATTATCTCCAGCCAAAGTGCAGTAGAAGCTACGCAGATTGGCTACGAGGTGGGAACGCGCAACATTGTTGATGTGTTGGATGCACAGCGCTTACTCTATGCCGCAGTGCGCAACTACAACAATGCGCGCTACGACTATATTTTAAACAACCTACGTTTACAGCAAACCGCAGGCACGCTAAGCCCTGACAACTTGCGAGCATTATCGGTTTATTTAAACCCTAACTACGATCCCGACAGCGACTTTTTACCGCCTGATTTAGATCAGGCAATCGAAGCAAACCTACGTCGCCGCTAAGTTTTATCAGGCTGACTGAATCCATAGACAGTCAGCCTGGCAACACCTCAACCCGGTATTTACAGGCTTAAACGCATGGATAAATCCACTGCTTTAACATCTTTAGTCAAAGTGCCCAGCGAAATATAATCCACTCCAGTTTCAGCAATGGCGCGAATGGTCTGCTCATTGACATTACCCGATGCTTCTAACTTGGCCTGTGAGGCATTGAGTTCCACCGCAGTGCGCATATCCGCCAAACTCAATTCATCCAGCATAATAATATCTGCCCCTGCCGCCAGTGCCTCACGCAGTTCCCCAAGGTTTTCCACTTCAACCTCAACCGGTTTGCCCGGTGCAATACGGTGTGCTGCTGCTACCGTGGCCGCCACACCACCACAGGCAGCTATATGGTTTTCTTTAATTAAAAACGCATCGTATAAACCTAAGCGATGGTTATGACAGCCGCCACAAGTGACGGCATATTTTTGCGCAAGGCGCAGACCGGGCAAGGTTTTGCGTGTATCCAGCAGCTTAACCTCAGTGCCAGCAACCATATCGGCAAAAAACTGGCTGCGAGTGGCCACCGCCGATAGACTTTGTAAGAAGTTTAATGCCGCGCGCTCACCGGTCAACAGTGCACGAGCCTTACCCTCCAACTCAAACAGCACGTCATTGGCTTGCACCCGCTGACCATCCGCCACCAACCAGCGTACTTCTACGCTGCTATCCACTTGGCGAAACACTTCATTGACCCAAGCAACACCACTGATCACTGCAGCCTCACGGGTAATCACCCGCGCTTGAGCTTGCTGCTCAGCTGGAATTAACTGTGCGGTAATATCCCCCGACCCCACATCCTCTGCCAACGCGGTACGCACATTGGCCTCAATTTCTGCAGTTAACTGCTCAAGTAAAAGGTTCGCCATAGTCTGTTCCTCGATAAATGATCGCTATTATAAAGCCTTAGCTGGGCATTAGTAGCACGGGGATGTACTTGCAGCCACTGCGGCTACTTTCGAGCCACTTTAACATCCGCGCTTATATGCTGCGCAGGCACGCAGTAGTGCCCTATGCTGTTTCGAGAGTACAAGCACAACATCGCTGCGCTATTTAAGCAGTTATTCCACTTAACAATTACTTCTGTTTAGGTTGCCTCTCAAGCAACAATTCCCATGTAGAATTGCTCTTTACTCCACTGCTAGGATCAAGCATGTTCCACGTCATTCTTTTTGAGCCGGAAATCCCACCCAACACCGGTAATATTATTCGTTTATGCGCTAATGTGGGCTGCAGCTTACATTTAATTGAGCCGCTGGGCTTTGTCTTTGACGATAAGCGCCTGCGCCGCGCTGGCCTGGATTATCAAGAGTTTGCTCAAGTGCAACGTCATGCGAACTTGCAAGAGTGCTTAAGCGTTTTACAGCAGCCGCGCTTATTTGCTTTTAGCACCAAAGGTTCGCGCAATTATGCGCAGGTGCAATATCAAGATGGCGATGCCTTTATTTTTGGCCCCGAAACCCGCGGTCTGCCTGAAGAAGTGCGCAATAGCATACCGGCAGAACAGCTGGTGAAATTACCCATGCGTGAAGGTTCGCGCAGCTTAAACCTAGCCAACACCGTCGCCATTGCGGTGTATGAGGCTTGGCGCCAGCTGGATTTCGCCAAGCAGTAATAAAAACCCCGCACAGTTCAATTACCTCTGTGCGGGGTTTTGTCTGCGTCTAATCAGCAACTTATAAAAGCAAGCTGCGGATCTCGGCTAACAACTCACTGAGTCGGCGAGTAAAGTGCGCTGCGGCAACGCCGTTGATCACCCGATGATCGTAGGATAACGACAAGGGCAAGATTAAGCGCGGAGCAAAATCCTCACCATTCCAAACCGGCTGCATAGTGGCTCGCGACACACCTAAAATAGCCACCTCTGGGGTATTTACAATCGGGGTAAAACCAACACCACCAATATGCCCTAGGCTAGAAATGGTAAAGCAGGCACCCTGCATCTCCTCGGCGCGCAGCTTTTTAGTGCGGGCTTTTTCAGCCAGCTCTGCAGCTTCTTCGGCCAATTGCAGCAAGCTCTTCTGATCCACATCACGAATTACCGGCACTAACAGCCCTTCCGGCGTGTCCACGGCAAAGCCTAAGTGCACATACTTCTTGCGAATCAGTGCCTTACCACTTGGCGCCAGTGAACTGTTAAAGTCTGGCATTTCTTTTAATAAGTGCGCACACACTTTCAATAAGAAGGGCAAGATTGTCAGTTTAACACCGGCCTTTTCTGCCACCGCTTTTTGGCTGACACGAAATGCTTCCAGTTCAGTGATATCTGATTCTTCAAATTGAGTGACATGAGGCACATTCAGCCAGCTGCGATGCAGATTCATAGCAGCCACTTGCTGTAAGCGGGTCATGGGCACTTCTTCGATCTCACCAAAGCGCGCAAAGTCCACTTCAGGCACTGCTGGAATACCACTTCCTTGTTCACTCGTTCCACTGGCTTGCTTATTCAGGGCAGACTGCACATAGGCGTGCACATCTTCTTTCATCACCCGTTTATGCGGCCCTGTGCCGGTCACTAAGCCTAAGTCCACCCCAAACTCGCGAGCCAACTTACGTACTGCTGGGCCCGCATGCACGGTGCTGGTTTTTTTACGCTTAGCACCCACAGGCGCAGTTTCAGGAGCCACTGATACTGCAGGGCTAGGTTTTCCTGGCGCAGGCTCTGATACTTCGGGAGCAGGCTCGGCATCCACAGTTGCTGAACTTTGCGCAATTTTCACTTTAAAGATTAAATCACCGGTACCCACCTCAGCATCCAATCGCACCAAGACTTCAACCACTTCACCACTGACTGGCGAAGGAATCTCCATACTGGCTTTATCAGACTCTAAAGTAATCAGTGATTGGTCTTCAGTGATTTCATCACCCACTGCAACCATTATCTCAATAACTCGGGCTTTGCCTGCAGAGCCAATATCAGGCACATGTATTTCTTCCACCACATTTTCTGCAGCGACTTCAGCAACACTGGGCACTGTCTCAACTTTGGCTGCAGGCGCTGCGGGTTCTGCGGCTGCCTCAGCCTCCGGTTCCGCACTCTCAGCAGGATCTTCATCCACTTCAAGTTCTAATAGATCATCACCTTCTTTCAGGCGATCACCGAGCTTGATCGCTAAACTTTTGATCACCCCAGCTTTCGGTGCTGGAATCTCCATACTGGCCTTATCCGACTCTAGGGTTAGCAGACTCTGCTCCGCCTCAATCCGATCACCAACCTTGACCAGTATTTCAATAACTTCACCCTCACCGCTGCCGATGTCAGGTACGCGAATTAATTCACTCATCGTCGCTCTCCTCAGCAGTCCAGTGGGTTAGGTTTATTGGCATCAATACCATATTTTTCCATGGCATCGATCATCACTTGTACATCCATCTGACCTTGGGCAACTAATCCCTCTAGGGCAGCTAACACAACCCAATAGCGATCCACTTCAAAGAAGTGACGCAGTTTTTTGCGTGAGTCACTGCGGCCAAAACCATCAGTACCCAGCACTTTATACTGCTCTTGCGGCACCCATTGGCGAACCTGATCGGCATACAATTTCATATAGTCAGTGGAGGCAACCACCGGCCCACGTCGACCTTGCAAACATTTCTCAATGTGGGATAAGCGCACTTCTTCGCGAGGGTGCAAACGATTCCAGCGCTCCGCGTCTAAACAGTCACGGCGTAATTCGTTGAAGCTGGTGACACTCCAAATGTCTGCGCCAACACCATATTCATCACGGAGGATTTTTGCCGCCTCGCGCACTTCCAGTAAAATAGTACCGCTACCGAGCAGTTGCACATGTAAGTCGCTGCTGCGCTTATCTTCCTCCAACAAATACATACCGCGAACAATATCTTCTTCAATACCTTCGCGCTCCGGCATTGCTGGCTGCTCGTAGGTTTCGTTCATCATGGTGATGTAGTAATAACGGTCTTCTTGCAACTCCAGCATTTGATAAATGCCTTCGCGAATGATCACTGCCATTTCGTAACCGTAAGCCGGGTCATAGGCATGGCAATTCGGAATAGTGCCAGCAAGAATATGACTGTGACCGTCTTGGTGTTGCAAGCCTTCACCGTTCAACGTAGTGCGCCCAGCGGTACCGCCCATTAAGAAACCACGGGCATGAATATCACCTGCCGCCCAAGCCAAGTCACCAATACGCTGAAAACCAAACATGGAGTAAAACGCATAAAACGGCAACATCGGCTGGTTGTGATTACTGTAGGCTGTTGCTGCGGCAATCCAAGCTGACATAGCGCCAGCTTCAGTGATACCTTCTTCAAGGATCTGACCTTTCACATCCTCTTTGTAGTACATCACTTGGCCTTGGTCCACCGGCTGATACAACTGACCCACTGCCGAGTAAATACCCAACTGGCGGAACATACCTTCCATACCAAAGGTGCGCGCCTCATCCGGCACAATCGGCACAATGCGGCTACCAAGATCCTTATCTTTTAACAACTGTGCAAGAATCCGCACAAACACCATAGTGGTGGACACTTCACGCTCACCACTGCCATCGAGAATATTTTTTAAGGTTTCCAGTGATGGCGTGGGAATACTCATGCTCTTCATACGGCGCTGGGGGACAAAACCGCCGAGTTTTTCACGACTTTCTTTTAGATAGCGAATCTCTGGGCTGTTTTCTGCCGGACGATAAAACGGTAAGCTTTCGATATTCTCATCACTCACTGGAATATCGAAACGGTCTCTAAAGCTTTTTAGACTTTCTAGATCAACTTTTTTTACGTTGTGAGCAATATTTTGCGCTTCACCGGTTCCAGTACCATAGCCTTTAATGGTTTTCGCTAAGATCACCGTTGGTTGGCCAGTATGGTTCACCGCAGCATGATAAGCGGCATACACCTTAAAGGGATCATGACCACCGCGGTTCAGATTCCAGATTTCCGCATCCGAGAGATCTTCTACCATCTCGGCTAAACGCGGATCAGCACCAAAGAAGTCCTTACGCACAAAAGCCCCGTCTTGGGCTTTATAGTTTTGATAATCACCGTCCAGTGCTTCATCCATACGGCGTTGCATCACGCCTTCAGTGTCTTTGGCAAACAGTGGATCCCATAAGCGGCCCCACAACACTTTAATCACGTTCCACTCAGCACCGCGGAAGTTACCTTCCAGCTCTTGAATGATCTTGCCGTTACCGCGCACTGGGCCATCTAAACGCTGTAAGTTACAGTTAATTACAAAGATCAGGTTATCGAGTTTTTCACGACCCGCCAGTGAGATAGCTCCCAAAGATTCGGGCTCATCGGTTTCACCGTCACCTAAGAAACACCAGACTTTCTGCTTCCCGGGCTGAATAAAGCCGCGGTGCTCAAGGTATTTCATAAAGCGTGCTTGGTAAATCGCTTGGATTGGACCCAGCCCCATCGACACTGTTGGGAACTGCCAGTAATCAGGCATCAGCCATGGGTGCGGGTAGGATGACAAACCTTTGCCATCGGTTTCACGGCGGAAGTTATCCAGTTGTTCTTCAGTGATACGTCCTTCTAAAAAAGAACGCGCGTAGATTCCCGGTGAGGCATGCCCTTGGTAATAAATTAAATCGCCACCGTGCTCTTCGGTCGGCGCCTTAAAGAAATAGTTAAAGCCAATATCGTACAGTGTGGCGCTTGAAGCAAAGGTGGCAATGTGTCCACCTAAATCTGGATCCGCCTGATTGGCGCGCATTACCATGGCCAAGGCGTTCCAGCGGACTAAGGAGCGAATCCGGCGCTCCATAAATAAGTCACCGGGCATCAGAGCCTCATGGGTGACGGGAATGGTGTTGCGATAGGGTGTGGTGATCGCATGGGGTAAACGTGTACCACTGCGACTGGCCAACTCGCCTAAGCGCGATAAAATATAATGGACGCGCTCCTCACCTCCGTGGGCGTGGACAGAGTCCAAAGCATCCAGCCATTCTTGTGTTTCTACCGGATCAAAATCTTGCATGTTTCGCTCCCAAAATAAGGGTCTATTGATGATGGACCTATATGTGCATCATGTCTTGTGAACAATCTGCACATGGCACAACACTGTCATTTTAAGTTGTATTTTCGTTCTCCTTGTAGTTTTACTACATAATGACGCGTGAGTCAGCCTCTATTCATTAGATCTTTTTAATTAGCAGGCTCCCTTAACGCCATGCTGCATAAATTTCAGGTATCTTTGTAGACACTTTTAGTCTAGCAGTGCTTAGGATCCCCATGACCCCTCGTTTATTAGAAACCCTTCCGGCTAGCTTGTTAGGTTTACAGCAAAAAGCACAGCGCGAGTGGGCACACTCTTTGCAAGAGCAGCAGATTGCCGATCCACTTTGGCCTGACAGTCGCTATCAAGCTTTTATTCGTATCTGCACACTCAGTGACTTTGTTCTTAACCAAGCCATTCGTGATCCGCAAATGCTGATCGACTTGGTTGCTTCAGGGCAGTTAGACCGTACTTTAGTGCCCGGTGAAATTCGCCACCAACTGAATAAATGTCTAGCGGATTGTAGCGATGAATCGAGCCTGCTGTTGCACTTACGCAAGTACCGCAACCGACTGCAAGTACGGATTATTTGGCGCGATTTAATGCGCCAGGCAGAGCTTAGCGAGACCTGCCGTGACTTATCAGCGCTGGCTGATGCCTGCACCGATTTAGCCTACCACTGGCTGTATCAACAACATTGCCAACTGTTTGGCACGCCCATTGGACGCCACAGTAAACAGCCGCAACAATTGGTTATTCTAGGTATGGGTAAACTGGGTGCTTATGAGCTGAACTTGTCTTCAGATGTGGATTTGATTTTTACCTACCCTGAGGCTGGGGAAACTGAAGGGGCAAAACGCAGCCTTGATAACCAAGAATTTTTTACTCGCCTTGGGCAAAAGCTGATCAAAGCCTTAGATACTATTACCGTCGACGGCTTTGCCTTTCGCGTGGATATGCGCCTACGCCCGTATGGATCTGGCGGTCCCTTAGTCTATAGTTTTAGTGCCATTGAGCAGTACTATCAAAACCAAGGCCGTGACTGGGAGCGTTATGCCATGATTAAGGCCCGCGTTGTGGCGGGCGATCAAAATACCGGCTCCCGCTTACTGCGTATTTTGCGTCCCTTTGTTTATCGTCGTTATTTAGACTTTTCAGCCATTGAAGCACTGCGTTCAATGAAACAACTGATCCAGCAAGAAGTGCGTCGCAAAGATATGGACGACAATATTAAGCTCGGCTCCGGTGGTATTCGCGAAGTGGAGTTTATTGCTCAGGCTTACCAGTTGATTCATGGCGGACGTGACTTAAGCCTGCAGCAGCGACCTTTGCTCAATACCTTAGACACCTTAGCCGCACAGGGGTATATGCCCTCAGCAGATATCACTGAGCTTAAAAACGCCTACCGTTTCCTCCGCTATACCGAGCACGCGCTGCAAGCTGTGGCTGATTTACAAACCCAAAGCTTGCCAGACACTGCTCTTGAGCAAGCGCGCCTAGCCTTTATGATGGGTTTTAATGACTGGAGCAGCTTTAGAAAACAGCTGAGATACTGGCGGGAACGCATCGAGCAGCACTTTCGTGGGGTGATCGCTGATCCTGATGAGGATGAAGATGACTGCATTGGTGGTGAGTGGCTGCCAGTCTGGGAAGACACCATTGCGGTGGAAAGCATTTATCAGCAACTTGAGGAGGCAGGCTATACCAACAGTCAAGCAGCATGGCAACGCCTTACGCAACTGCGTGAAGGCACGCAAGTGCGGGCCATGCAGCGCCTAGGACGTGAACGCTTGGATGCTTTTATGCCGCGCTTTTTAGCCCAAGCCGTGGAGCACGACAATCCCGATTTGGTCCTGGAGCGGGTTTTGCCACTTATCGAAGCGGTAGCGCGCCGCTCAGCTTACTTAGTCTTGCTCACAGAAAATCCTGGCGCTCTATTAAGAGTGATCAGTTTATGTGCCGCCAGCCCTTGGATTGCTGAGCAATTAACCCGTTTCCCAGCCTTACTTGATGAGCTACTCAATGAAGGCCGCTTATACCGCCCACCCTTGGCGCCCGAGTTAGCCGCCGAGTTGCGCGAGCATTTGTTGCGCATTCCCGAAGAAGACGTTGAACAACAAATGAATGCTCTGCGTCACTTTAAACTGGCCCACCGCTTACGGGTTGCCGCATCAGAAATTGCCGGCACACTGCCATTAATGAAAGTCAGTGACTATTTAACTTGGCTGGCGGAAGCCATTCTGGAACAGGTTCTGCACTTGGTCTGGAATGAAATGGTGCGCAAGCATGGCGTGCCGCAGCGTTTAGATGGCAGCCCGAGCGAATTGGATTTTGTCATCGTTGGTTACGGCAAACTGGGTGGTATTGAACTGGGGCACAGCTCTGACCTGGACTTAGTCTTTATCTACGATTGCGATCCTTTAGCGGAAACCAATGGCCCCCGCCCTGTGGATGGCGCACAGTTTTACACCCGCATGGGCCAGCGGATTATCTTTATGCTCACCACCCGCACCACTGCTGGTGGCCTCTATGATGTTGATATGCGCTTAAGGCCCAGCGGTGACTCAGGCTTACTGGCCACTTCATTAAGCGCCTTTGCTCGCTATCAAGCAGAGCAAGCTTGGACGTGGGAGCATCAAGCGTTGATTCGTGCGCGCGTTTTGGTCGGTAGTCCAGCACTCACAGAGCAATTTAATCAAGTACGCTTAGATATTTTAGCCCGTCAACGTGAGTTATCCGCCCTGCAACACGCAGTCAGCGAAATGCGCGCAAAAATGCGGCATAATCACGGTACCCAGATCACCCAAGGTGGTTTAGGCCCAAATGCATTCAGTGATGATGTGCAGTTTGATCTGAAGCAAGATGCTGGTGGTATTGTTGACATCGAGTTTATGGTTCAATATGCCGTTCTAGCTTGGTCATGGCAATACCCACAACTGGCAACCTATACCGACAACATCCGTATTCTTGACGGTCTCGGCGCAGAAAACTTGTTCAGCGCGGATCATGTCCGTTTGCTACAAGAGGCTTACAAGGCTTATCGCGCAGCAGCTCACCGTCTCGCCCTGCAAAAACAGCAAGGTGTAGTTGAAGGCAACCTGTTTGCGGACGAACGTCACATTGTGACGACTGTCTGGCAAGAACTGGGCTTAAGTTATTTGGAATAAATTTTTTAATATTATTTTCAGGAGCACGCAACAATGACGATGGCTGATCGTGATGGTGTTATTTGGTATGACGGTGAGATGGTGGAATGGCGTAACGCAACCACCCATGTTCTAACTCACTCGTTGCACTACGGTATGGGAGTTTTTGAAGGTGTTCGCGCCTATAAAACACCACAAGGCACCGCAATCTTTCGTTTAAAAGAACACACTGACCGCCTGTTTGAATCAGCACATATCATGGGCATGCAGATTCCCTTCAGCAAAGAAGAAGTCAACCAAGCAGTGATCGCTTCAGTGCGTGACAACAACCTAGAGAGCGCCTATATCCGCCCGCTAGCCTTTTACGGTTCAGAAGGTATGGGCATTCGTGCTGATAACCTCAAAGTGCACTTGATTGTTGCCGCCTGGCACTGGGGTGCTTATATGGGTGATGAGGCCTTGCAAACAGGTATTAAAGTGCGCACCAGTTCCTTTACCCGCCACCATGTGAACATCACCATGACCCGGGCAAAATCCAGCGGTGCCTATGTGAATTCAATGTTAGCGTTACAAGAAGCGGTATCTGGCGGTGCTGATGAGGCTCTGCTGCTTGATCCAGAAGGCTATGTGGCTGAAGGTTCTGGGGAAAATATTTTTATTGTTAAAAACGACGTGATCTACACTCCTGAAGTCACCGCCTGCTTAAATGGTATTACCCGCGATACGATTTTGACCCTGGCTCGTGAGCGCAATATTGAAATCGTTGAGAAACGTATTACCCGTGATGAAGTGTACATTGCCGATGAAGCATTCTTTACCGGTACTGCTGCAGAAGTCACGCCGATTCGTGAACTGGATAACCGTAAAATTGGGATCGGTAGCCGCGGCCCAATCACTGAAATACTGCAAAAAGCCTACTTTGACTTGGTCAGCGGTGAGACCGATGCTCACCCAGAGTGGCGCACTATTATCAGCTAAGTAATGTATAGCTGATGCAAAAGCCCGCTGGAAACTGTCATTTCCGCGGGCTTTTTTGTGCTTGGTACTTTCCAGCAATTATGGTTTTAAGCTTTTTTTAGCATAAATATCATAGCGGCTGGATTTTCCGTCCAAACTATAGGTTGGCGCACTGCCAGCTACTGCAGGGGCTTTGCGCGGACGCTTGACCACTACTCGGTGTGTCGCCAGTGCCAATGCCGCAGCCAGCAAATCTGGCGCATCCTCATCGGCCCCCACTAATGGCTTAAATAAGCGCATTTCTTTTTTTACTAGGGCACTTTTATCGCGGCTGGGAAACATTGGATCAAGATGGACCACCTGCGGTGCCTCTGCGGTCCAGTTCGTCATCAGCTCAATGGCATCACCCACCAGCAGCGGCATCCGCTGGATAATCCCAGCCACTGCAGAATCAAGGCGTGCACGACGCAGTCCGTCTGCCAACAACGCGGCGACCACAGGATTGCGTTCAATCATCTGCACCTGACAACCTAAACAGGCTAAAACAAAAGCATCACGACCTAAGCCTGCGGTTGCATCTAAAATACTGGGCCGCACCCCAGGTTGCACCCCCACGGCTTTGGCAATCATCTGCCCACTGCCACCACCAAACTGGCGGCGGTGCGCTAACGCACCGGCAATAAAGTCCACCCGAATTGGACCCGGCACTGAGCGACCCAACTCTTGCAGCTGAAGACCGTCAACACTGACCTGTAAAGCAAACTCAGCTTCACCAGCCAGGGGTAGTTTTAATTCCTGCGCCCACTGTTCTGCCGCTGCTTGATCCGCTGCGGTCATCGCCTCAACACGAATCAGAACCGGCGTTGCTAGGATTAAATCAGACATGATTGTTACAATATCAACTCAATTATGCTTGCTTTGGCGTCGCCACTTGATCCCGTAAGTAAATCGGCTGCGCTTCTTGTGCAGTCACAGCTTCACCGCGCTGCCACATACTCAGTGCCAAGGTTAAAATATCTTCAGCATGGGGTAATAGTTGTTTATCAGCGCCATACACAGGTAAGGCAAGACTTTCAGCATAGGCCTGCCAGCCAGTGCCGGCGGCAAACCACTGGCCCTGTGCGCCTTCTGGCAAGGCTGCACGCTCAGGTGCCAGTACCGCCTCAACGCCCTGCAAACATACCTCACCATCCTCTACTTGGTAACACCCCCAGTAGACTTCATGCATCCGCGCATCAACGGCCACAGCAATCTGCTCTGCCCCATGCTCACGGTACGCACGCTGGGCAATGGCAGCTAAGTTGGAAACTGGCAACACTGGGCGCTCTAAAGCAAAGGCCAAGCCTTGCACCACGCCCACTGCAATGCGTAAACCAGTAAAGGCTCCCGGCCCGCGACCAAAAGCAATGGCATCCACTGCTGATTTGGCAATGCCAGCCTCAGCTAGAACCTCACTAATCATGGGTAAAATAGATTGCGCATGTAAACGGGGGATCACTGCATAACGACTGAACACGTGCTCGTTGTGCAATAACGCAACAGAGCAGGCTTCAGTGGCAGTATCCAGCGCCAGCAAAGTAGTCATGGTTTTTCGTCTAATAATTAAAAGCAAATTGTAGCAGGCAGACTGCTAAGAAGGGCGTTATCGCAATTAAATAAAGAATACATTCGCTGTTACAGCAAGCTTACTTACTGCAAAAGTGAATGCATTCCTTAACAAACACTTAGCTTAATGCAGCCAATACCTTTGCGGTAATCTCCTCAACACTACCAACACCTTCAATAGCGCTGTACTTTGGTGAGCCATTGGCAGCGGCTAAATCTTGGTAGAATTTGATCAGGGGTTTGGTTTGCGAGTGGTACACAGACAAGCGGTGACGCACTGTCTCTTCTTTATCGTCATCACGCTGAATCAAGTCTTCACCGGTTTCATCGTCTTTGCCCGCTACTTTTGGCGGATTGTGCTCGATGTGATAGGTACGGCCTGTTGCTGGGTGCATACGGCGACCGGCAATACGCTCGACAATTTCTTCATCGTCCACAGCGATTTCGATCACATGATCAATCTCAACGCCGGCTTCGCGCAATGCTTCTGCTTGCGGAATAGTACGAGGGAAGCCATCGAATAAAAAGCCATTGGCGCAATCGTCGGCCAAAATACGCTCTTTAATCAGTCCGATAATAATCTCATCTGACACCAGGCCGCCGGTTTCCATTACCTGTTTAACTTCCAAACCCAATGGACTTTCAGCTTTAACTGCTGCACGCAGCATGTCACCTGTGGCAATTTGTGGAATACCAAATTTCTTAGTAATAAATCCAGCCTGTGTGCCTTTCCCAGCACCCGGTGCTCCCAGTAAAATTATGCGCATTAGTATGCTCCTCAGTTCATCACTACGATTAAAAATGCTCTTAACACAGCAAAAAAACAGCCCTGCTCTGCTTGTTTAAAAATGTGGTCTTGCACGGCCAAAAGCGTCAAAGATACACACCGGCCTTTAGTCGCACAAGACAAATATCAACTAGGCTGAGTAATTCCTTAGTTATCCTAGGGCTATTTATTAAATACAACATAGGCCCAAACTCGCTTATATCCATGCTGCTGCGGCCTAAGGTCGCAGCATAATACGCAGGGCAACAACCTAGAAATAAGCAGCTGCTGACGCTGCCCAATAGGCAAAACCTTGCCCAATTTATTTATAGCTCACTGTCTTGCCGCTTAAATTCTCATCGACTGAGCCTGCCATGCTGTGGATTGCGCGCAAGCGGCAGCTTGCATACTGGTGCTTACTCCTGCGGGCAGTTAAACTGCACAGTAACGACAACAACAAGAGGCCCAGATTATGGATTGTTTGTTTTGCAAAATAGTTGCTGGAGACATTCCCGCGCGCAAACTTTATGAAGATGAGCATGTGGTGGCATTTCACGATATTGCACCCCATGCACCGGTGCATTTTCTAGTGATACCCAAAAAACATATTAGTATGCTTACTGACTTAACCGCTGAAGATACTTTCTTAGCCGGCCATATTCTCTACACTGCGCAGCGCTTAGCTCAAGAGCAAGGCTGTGACGATGGCTTTCGCGTGGTCATGAACACCAACGAAGTCGGCGGTCAGACTGTTTATCACATTCATCTACATGTGCTGGGTCAGCGTCAAATGAGTTGGCCACCAGGCTAATCTGCCACTCTATAATTAAATACGTACGCTGCTTATACCTGTGTCATATATTTATTAGCGCTATCCATAGGAGCCTGATATGTCATCTCAACGCCACTATTCGCCCATCGACCGCTTGTTACTGCAAGCCGATGCGGCTATGCGCACCTTAATTCCTAACAGTAGCCATGCCAGTCGACCATCACCGGCTTTGGCTGAGCCGCAAAGCACCTTAGATGCAGAGCAATCCCGTCATATTGCTGGATTAATGCGCATTAACCACACTGGCGAAGTGTGTGCACAAGGGCTTTATCAAGGCCAAGCACTGACGGCAAAACTGCCGGAAATTCGTGAAAAAATGGAGCTGGCGGCGGAAGAGGAAGTGGATCACCTGGTCTGGTGCGAGCAACGCCTGCGTGAACTGGGCAGCCAAACCAGCCTCCTCAATCCATTGTTTTATGGATTATCCTTTGCCGTTGGTGCCACAGCTGGAGCGATCAGCGACAAGATCAGTTTAGGCTTTGTGGCGGCCACAGAGGATCAAGTCTGCAAGCATTTAGATGATCACTTGCAGCAGATTCCGGCAACCGACCCTAAGTCACGGGCGATTTTAGAGCAAATGCGGATTGATGAAGAAGAGCATGCCACCAGCGCTCTAGAAGCTGGCGGTTATCGCTTCCCTGCGCCGATTAAATTTGGCATGAGTATGCTGGCCAAAGTTATGACCAAGACTACTTACCGCATTTAGCAGAATAAGCGTTCTAAGCAAAGTACCGCGTGATGCCCCCTTAAAAGGGGCTGATAATCAGCGCTTTTTTTTGTGGCCGCTGTTCAGATTAACGACTGTTTTTGGCATATTACGACCGTAAAAAATCTCCAGCATCTCATGCCGCAAACGCCCTTCCACATCACGACGCTGCTCATACGACAAACTACGAGTGGCGTCACCGAACAAGTGATCATCCAACTCGAAATCTTTCAGCAGCATTTTGGTATGAAACAGGTGCTCCTGATAGACGTTAACGTCAGTCATTTGATAAGCCGAACGGGTGTCTTCAGAGAAATAATTCTGAATTGAATTAATCTCATGATCAATAAAATGCTTACGCCCTGCAACATCTCGGGTGAAACCGCGCACCCGGTAATCAATCGTCACTATGTCAGACTCGAACTGATGGATCAGATAGTTGAGTGCTTTCAGGGGTGAAATAACCCCACACGTCGACACATCAATATCCACCCGAAAGGTCGATAAACCATCCACCGGGTGGGTTTCTGGGTAGGTATGCACAGTAATATGGCTTTTATCGAGATGCGCCAAAATAATCTCGGGCAATGGACCAGGCGACTCCTCAATTTGATTGGCGGTCGGCTCCACCGGTTCTTCTGAAATCAGAATAGTCACACTGGCTCCTTGCGGCTCGTAATCTTGACGGGCAATATTCAAAATATTTGCACCGATGATTTCAACCACATCAGTCAGTATGTGTGTCAAACGTTCAGCATCATATTGTTCATTGATATAACCAACATACGCTTGCTGATCATCTGCGGTTTGCGCATAGCTGATGTCGTAGATATTGAAGCTCAAGGTCTTGGTGAGATTGTTGAACCCATGCAGCTTAAGTTTACTGGTCAACGTTAAATTCTCTTCATTGGTGCGGCGCTGCCGCGTTATCGTGCACGTCTGCCAACTACACTTACTGTTCAGAGTTGTGTAGGGCCGTTTTTAGCTCTGCGCAAGACGCTTCAGGCTCCCCTTATATGTCCAGCTCACACCAAAAAAGGAGGGCGCCATTATGCAGAGCTAGCCCTAGAGATACCAGTTTTTCACAGCAATAAGTCCATCAGCTTTGCTCAGCAGTCTATGCTGTCTCGACGATCTCAAAACTGTGGCTGATTTCTACCCCCCCGCGCCCCAGCATAATAGATGCAGAGCAATACTTTTCTGCTGATAAATCAACCGCGCGCTTAACCACTGTTTCTTTTAACCCTTTGCCGCTAACAATAAAATGCAACGCTATTTTAGTGAATACTTTAGGCTCAACCTCAGCCCGTTGGGCATCAATACGCACCTCACAATCGTCTACATTTTGCCGTGATTTCTGCAAAATGCTCACCACATCAAAGGTGCTGCAACCGCCTAACCCCATCAGCAACATTTCCATGGGTCGCACACCAACATTGCGCCCGCCGTTTTGCTCTGGACCATCCATCACCACTGTGTGACCACTACCCGACTCAGCCAGAAACATCGCTTGTTCAACCCACTTTACTCGCGCTTGCATAACTAATACTAGTGTTTGCGTATAATGACGAAAACCAGCTTATATGTGACACAGTTCTCAAAAAAACAAAAACTCTACTAAATATGTAGGTTGCTTTTAGACTTAATAGGGCACACTAGTCATCTTACTAAAAGATAACTCCCTTGCCTGAGCAAGGCATTTATTAGTTCTGAGGGTTACTGCATGGTTGCTATTACACTCACCCCAAAAATAAAAGAAATAGATAAATTTCTTGAACATTGCAGCAAAAATCACTACCCCAACAAAAGCACTATTATAG
>CAJDVK010000043.1_pt1 | contig 27562 bp, 28 predicted proteins | sample 7391401 | NCBI WGS metagenome assembly CAJDVK01 (sample SAMEA7055696, study PRJEB34461) | soil metagenome | biome: terrestrial ecosystem; feature: Peninsula; material: soil | place: Antarctica | collected 2016
TGTATGGTGCGCTAACTAATATCTATCGTTCCAATATGCGCTGGAACCTGCCTGCGCGGTTGATGATTTTGTCATTATTCGGCTGGGCTGCTGGTATTTGGCCGGCCATTCTCGATGGCACCATTCGGGTTAATCAGGTGATGCATAACACCCAGTGGGTGCCTGGACACTTTCACTTCTACATTCTGCTCGGTGTGCTGCCAATGGCGCTGGCGTTGATGTTTCATGTGATTGGTCGCCGCGAAAATACTCCACCAAACAGCCTGAGCGATCGTTTGGGCTTTCCTCTGTTTGTAAGCGGTGGGCTGATTTTCGTGTTGGCCTTTCTTTATGCTGGGCATCTGAGTGTGGCGCGAAGAATGTCCACTCACCTCCCTGGATGGGTTTTAACCGATAAAATCGGCTCAATTGGTGCGCTTTTGGTGGTGCTGGCCATGATCTATTTTGTCATCCGGATCAGCTTCGGCCTACTCAAAGCGCCAGCGACGGCCTCCCGATTATGAAAGTACTGCGCACCCTGCTGGCGAGCCTGCTGGTGCTGGCGGCAGGCTTGGCGATTTTGCTGTATGCCACCGATGGCTTGCGTGCCTTCACCAGCGAAACCGCACGGCGTATCAGTATCAGCGAGTACCCGCGAGCCATTCCGCCAGTTGTGCTGCAGACCGCCACAGGTGAGCGCATCAGTTTTACCGATCTGCACGGTCGCTGGTTATTGGTCGATTTTATCTACACCCGCTGCGAAACCTACTGCTCGGCGCAGGGTAGCGAATTCGCCCAGCTGCAGCGCCGGCTAGCCGAACCCATTGCTGCCGAGCGAGTGCTGCTGCTCAGCATCAGTTTCGACCCTCAGGATGGCCCCAAAGAACTGGCTGACTATCAGCGTCGCTTCGGTGATCAGGGTACAGGCTGGATCGCCGCTCGAGCAGTCAATGACGACGGACGCAAAACGTTGATGCGCGTGTTCGGCGTGACCGCAGTGGCCGATGAAATGGGTGGCTTCGTACACAATGCAGCCATCAATGTGGTCGACCCTAATGGCCAACTCGTGGCAATTCGCGACTGGAACGATGCTCACGGCGCCGTGGACTACATTATGCAACGGTCGCTGCCTTGACAGTCAATCAGCGCATCAGCCTAGCCGGCATCATGCTGTGGGCCGCACTCGCCGTCCCAGTCATGCGTCAGCTGCTTGAGTCAACGATGACCTACCAGTTGCTCCTGCAGCTCCCGCTATTGATTGCGGTCGGTTGGGCACTTGCCCAGAGCGTGCCAACCACCATTAACCGACGTCTAGCGTACTGGGATCAGGCTGGGATCAGCGGTCTGTTACTGGCCTCTTTGACTGGCCTAGTATGGATGCTGCCACGGGCCATGGATGCGGCTATCGATGAGCCTGCAGTCACGCTAGCGAAATTTATCAGTGCGCCACTGCTGATTGGTCTACCCATAGCGTTGAGCTGGCCACGGGCGGGCTTCGTCGTGCGCGGCATTGTTTTGGCTGAAGTTATGGCCATGGCTCTGCGTCTGGGCTGGCTGTACCTGATTTCGCCACAGCGCCTGTGTACCAATTATCTACTCGGAGATCAACAGCGACTCGGCCTGAGTCTGATCATCCTCGGCTTCACCATCTTGCTGATCATCGCTTGGCAACTAATCTGGGGCCATCTCGACACTGGTCGCAGCGATGATGAGGCTTCCAGCGCCACACGGCGCTGAGCAACAGAGTGTGCGTATGCCGGCCTTGGCCAACAACACTTTTTCCATTCCCTAAAATTGAACAGAACACCGCAAGGCACTCTTACTCAAAATTAAAGACCGCGTTGCCACTCCTGGCGCAATGCCATTGTCTCCGGCTGCTCAATCGCCTGTTTCAACTGGGCTAAAAAGCGCTGTTTATCAGCACCCAAGTTGCCTTTAAGGGGCAAATAGTTGGAGGCATGGTCACTACGGAATACTGTTTTTTCCAGCTCAAGCTGGCTGATAAAACGTTGCAGCTCTATAAATAAACCCTGTTGATCCAGCGGCTCAAATTCCGCAAAACGCTGCTTAAAGCGAGCATCACCCATTGGGAAACTCACCACTAAAGTAGAGAGAAATTCCGGCTGAGTCTCATTCATTAAGGCCGCAGACTGATCCGCATGTTGCTCGCTTAAGGAACGTCCACCTAAACCATTGAGAATCATCACTGAGCGCTTAATACCTGCATCACCCAGTTTGTTTAAAGCGCTTAAAGTTGAGGCGTAGGTTTCGCCTTTATTAACCAGCTGCAGCACCTCATCGTCTCCCGACTCGGCACCGACATAAACCATTTTCAAACCAGCATCAGCCAGTTCTTGTAACTCGCTGACCGACTTATTCTTTAAGTTGCTGGGTAAGCAATAACTGGTCACCCTGTGCACTGTTGGCAGATGCTCGGCAATGGCCTGTAAAATGGTCAACAGACGACGGGTGGATAATGCCATGGCATCACCGTCAGCTAAAAACACCCGCTGAACAATCCTCTGCTCAGCAACACGCTGGATCTCATCCAGTACCTGCTTCTCATCACGCACGGCAAACTTTTTTTGCGGTGCGGTATACATTTCGCAAAACGTACAATTATTCCATGAACAGCCGTTGGTGACTGGCAGTATCAATGAGTGCGCTTCACTGGGTGGACGAAACACCGGTTCAATGTATTCAATCGGCATAAACTCAACCTCTATAACGTATCATCAGCAATTTCTACTGGTGCATTGGCATCGGCATCGGCCTCATCACGCTTTGGACGCTTATTACCCATACGTACACCGATATCCATTAAGAACTGGAAAAAACCATCTTGGTCTTCTAACACGTTGCTCCAAAACGGCGAATGGTATAAAGCAACAGCACCATGGACCAGCGCCCAAGCTGCGCAGTAATGGAAGTACGGCGGGACATCTTCCAGCTTGCCTTCTGCAATACGCCCTTCGATCAAACGGGTTAAACGCTCAAAGTTGGAAGCGCGAATGCTATGCAACTGCTCAATCATTTCCGGCACTTGCCGACCCTTTTGCACTTTCTCTTCGAGGCGGTCAAATAAACGATAACGCTGCGGATCACTCATACGAAATGAGAAATATGCTCTCGATAACGCTTCTTTATCACTGGCCACAGTGTCGGAATGAAACAACTCACTGAGTTCTCGCTCATAATCCAGCATTAAGCGTAAGTAAATCTCTGCTTTGGATTTAAAGTGCTTATAAATTGTGCCTTTACCAATGCCAACTGCATCAGCAATCATCTCCACCGTGACCGAGTCTTCACCATGCTCAAGAAACAACTTAAGCGCAGTATCTAGGATCTCTTGCTCACGGCGACGAAACTCACGAACCTTTCTGGACTCTTTTTGCATGCTGAACTACCCAGTCAATAAATAGAGTCCTATTATGACTCTATTCATAAAAAATGCACTATTGATTGGCACGCCCTAAAGTGACGCGGTAGATTCAGACAGTCATCCCTATTGCTACTTGGCTAAATACAGGCTGTGATTCGCCTAATGTTTAGCTTAACTTGGCCAACATTGCAGCCTCATCCGCCAAGAGTGCCTGCATTGAATCGCGCGCTAAGATACGCTTTTTGTGCGCCACTAAATTCGGCCAGCGCGCCGCATCGATTTTTTCCTGACCGTAAGATAAATTCACCCAATGGGTCACAATAGCGATATCGGCCAAACTAAATTGATTGTCTACAAAATACTGATTATCAGCCAACTGCTGCTCTAAGTAATCGTAATGTTGAACCAGTGATTGCAGCGCTTTTTGCACCGCCTCTTCATCACAGGGCAAACCCAAGGTTTTGGCCAAGGCACGGTTAAAGAACACAGCAAAGGTGGCCAAAGGTGCAATCTCGTAGTCAGCATACTTCTCAAACCAACGAATGCGAGCAATCTGTTGTGGCGTCTGTCCACCCAGGGCAAGGTTTTCTGGGTATTTATCTTCTAGGTAGCTACAGATAATCGATGAGTCACAGATATCCAGTTCACCATCACGCAGTGCTGGGATACGTCCTAAGGGACTGATTTGATAGAACCAATCGGGCTGGCTCCATGGAATAATCAACTCCATGCGGTAATCCAGCTGCTTTTCTAACAAACAGGCTCTGACTTTACGCACAAAAGGCGATAAAGACGCACCGTATAGGATTAAACTCATAAAAACCTCACTGCCCAAGAATTTTCAGCTGAGGTGCCCGATTAGGCTTTTTGTAAAAACTACTCAGCTGACTGATTCGTTCAGAATAGTCAGGAACAGTGCTCTATGGCAAGGAATTGACAAACTTTAGGCGGGATTTATACATCTGCGCGCAATTAGCTGAAAAGCAGTCCGCAAGCAGTATGGCAAATAGGCTTGTTAAGCCCTATCTTGCAGTGGAAAACTCATTACAGGGATTAGCGTAATTCACTCAGCACGTATGTTTAGCTGCGCAACAATTTAAGCACATCTTCCAGCTCAGCAATCATCTGGCGGATGATTTGTTTAGCTTGGCTACCTTCGTCACGCACTTCACTGCTGGACAGACGCAAACGCGCACCGCCAATGGTAAAACCATGATCATACAGCAAGCTGCGGATCTGACGAATCATCAAGAGATCGTGGCGCTGGTAATAACGACGGTTACCACGGCGCTTAATATCCGCTAACTGCTCGAACTCTTGCTCCCAATAGCGCAACACATGGGGCTTAACACCGCACAGTTCGCTGGCCTCGCCGATGGTGAAATGACGTTTATTCGGAATGGCTGGTAATTCGTTATTATGACTCGCTTCCAACATAGCCTTCTACTCGATCACGCAGTTTTTGACCCGGGCGAAAAGTCACCACCCGACGGGCACTAATGGCCACTTCTTCACCTGTTTTAGGATTACGCCCCGGTCGCTGTGCTTTATCCCGCAACTCAAAGTTGCCAAAACCAGACAGCTTGACCGGTTCGTTGTTTTCGAGGGCTAAACGAATTTCCTCAAAGAAGGTATCAACCAGTTCTTTGGCTTCGCGTTTATTCAGGCCGATCTCAGTAAAAAGATGCTCGGCCATTTCAGCTTTCGTTAAAGCCCCCATACACTCATTTCCTCAGGATTGCCGCAAATTTATCAGACAATAAGCTCAGGATCGCGTCCGTTGCTGCACTCACCTCGTCATCAGTAAGAGTGCGCGAAGGATGTTGCCAGGTCAAGCCAACGGCTAAACTTTTGCAACCTTCGTCTACGCCCTTGCCCTGATAGACATCAAATAAGCGGATTTGTGTCAGCCATTCACCCGCTGCACTGCGCATGGTATCCATCAGTTGTTGTGCTGGCACTTCAGCATTGACCACCAATGCTAGGTCACGACGTACTTCTGGAAAACGGGACAATTCGCTAAAGGCCGGTAAGCGCCCAGCACTGATGGCATCCAGCTGCACTTCAAACATTAGGGTTGGCTGATCAATATCCAGCTCTGCGGCCAACTGCGGGTGCAAAGTGCCAACATAACCAACCATTTCACCATTGCGTTCAATGCGTGCACACTGGCCCGGATGGAAAGCATGCTGCTGACAGGCAACAAAGGTGTAGCTATCGCCCGCACCGGCTGCAGCTAACAAGGCTTCCACATCGCCTTTAATATCATAAAAGTCGACTGTTTCTTTGCCGTGCGTCCAGACTTCCGGCAAGCGTAAGCCGGTAATAACGCCGGCTAACATACGCTCTTGCTTTAAACCGTCTAACTGACCGACAAAGCGTAAGCCGCTTTCAAATAAACGGATGCGTTCTTGCTGACGGTTTAAGTTATGTTGCAGTGCTTTTAATAAGCCCGGCAACAACGAGGCACGCATCACCGACAGTTCGGCAGAAATCGGATTGGCCAGTGCCAAAGGCTTAAGCTCTGGATGAAATGCAGCAAACAACTCAGGCGCAATAAAGCTATAGGTAATAGCTTCTTGATAACCACGGGCAGCTAGCAAACGACGCAATACCGGCAGGCGGGCTTGCGCTTCCGACTCAGCTTGCGGTGCTAAGCGTGCCGCGGGGTAACGCACCGGCAGTTTGTCATAGCCGTATAAGCGACCGATTTCTTCCAGCAAGTCCACTTCAATACTGATATCAAAACGGTGGCTGGGCACTGCCACAGACCAAACACCAGCACTTTGCGCAGTGAGCTTTAAGCCCAATGGCGCCAGTAAGGTTTCAATCTCAGCTTCGCTCAAACTTAAGCCAAACATCTGTTTAACCCGCTCAGCGCGCAGTGTCACAGGTTCAGTCTGCGGCAAATGCTGCGCATCTTCAGTGACCACCACTGGGCCGGCGCTGCCGCCAACAATACTGAGCAGTAACTCGGTAGCACGCTCAATGGCTGCTGCCGGCAATTGCCAGTCTACACCGCGCTCAAAGCGGTGTGAGGCATCGGTGTGCAAGCCATAGGAACGGGCTTTACCGGCAATAGCGATGGGCTCAAAAAAGGCACTTTCAAGGAAGATATCTGTGGTTTTACCCACTTCCACGCCGCTGTCTTCACCGCCCATGACACCAGCTATGGCTAATGCGCGCTGCTGGTCAGCAATCACTAATGTATTGTTTTTTAGAGTGATTTTTTGTCCATCAAGCAAAGTGATCTGCTCATTGTCTTGTGCCATGCGTACGCAAATGCCACCGTTGATTTGCGCCAAATCAAAGGCATGCAGTGGCTGACCCAGCTCCAACATCACATAGTTGGTGACATCCACCACCGGATCAATGCTGCGAACATCACTGCGCTCTAGACGCTGAACCATCCACGCCGGTGTCGGCTGAGTTAGATCAACCCCAGTGATCACGCGACCCGCATAGCGCGGGCAGGCTTCTGCTGCGGCCAACTCAACAGCCACAGTCTGCTCGTGGCTGGCTGCCACTGAAGTAATCTCAGGCAACTGCACAGGTACGTTATACAAGGCACCCACTTCACGGGCTAAACCTTGCAGCGACAAGCAATCACCACGGTTTGGGGTGAGATCCACTTCAATGCTGACATCATTGAGATTTAGACTGTCACGAATACACTGACCCACTACAGCTTCTGCCGGCAGCTCTAATAAGCCGGCATCTTCTTCACTGATTTGCAATTCGCTGGCTGAACAGAGCATGCCGAATGATTCGACGCCGCGCAGCTTGGCTTTTTTAATTTTGAAATCGCCCGGTAATACCGCACCAACACGGGCAAAAGGAATTTTTAAACCGTCGCGCACATTCGGCGCGCCGCAAACAATTTGTACTGTCTGCTCACCATCGGTCACTTGGCAGACTTTTAGTTTATCTGCATCTGGGTGCTGCTCAACGCTGAGCACTTCACCCACCACCACACCGCTGAATGCTCCAGCAACTGGGGTGACCGCCTCCACTTCTAAGCCGGCCATGGATAAACGTGCCACCAGTTCATCACGGGACACCTGTGGATCAACTAAACTGCGCAACCATTGTTCACTGAAATTCATGCTGTTCTCCTAAATTCTAAAGGGTCTCGACCTAGTTAAACTGACTTAAAAACCGTAGGTCGTTATCGAAGAACAGTCGCAAATCATTGACGCCATAACGCAACATAGCGAGGCGCTCGACGCCCATACCAAAGGCAAAGCCTTGAAACTCTTCTGGATCAATACCCGACATGCGCAGCACATTGGGATGCACCATGCCACAACCCATGACTTCCAGCCAGCCGGTGTGCTGACACACGCGGCAACCTTCGCCATTGCACATCACACACTGCATATCCACTTCGGCAGAAGGCTCAGTGAAGGGGAAAAACGATGGACGGAAACGCACGCCCAAGTCCTTCTCAAAGAACACCCGTAAAAACTCTTCAATGGTGCCTTTTAGGTCAGCAAAGCTGATGTCGTGATCAATCAATAGGCCTTCCACTTGATGGAACATCGGCGAATGAGTGATATCAGAGTCACAGCGGTAGACGCGACCAGGGCAGACAATGCGAATCGGCGGACGCTGGGCTTCCATGGTGCGGACCTGTACCGGAGAGGTATGAGTACGCAGTAACATATTCGCATTAAAGTAGAAGGTGTCGTGCATCGCCCGCGCGGGGTGATGCCCTGGGATGTTAAGGGCTTCAAAGTTGTGATAATCATCTTCAACTTCAGGGCCTTCAGCAATGCCATAACCAATCTTGGTAAAGAATTGCTCGATGCGCTCTAGGGTGCGAGTCACTGGATGCAAACCACCACTTTGCTGGCCACGACCAGCTAAAGTGACATCTAAGGTTTCCGCAGCCAGCTTTGCTTCGAGGGCAATAGTATCCAGAAACTGCTTACGCTCGGCTAGGGCTGTTTGCACCTGCTCTCTGGCAGCATTGATTAAAGCACCTGCTTTGGGGCGCTCTTCAGCTGACAATTTACCCAGCTGTTTCATCAACTGAGTGATCTCGCCTTTTTTGCCGAGATAATGAACCCGTAACTGCTCTAAGGCGTGTGCATCATCGCTTTTTGCTACTGTCGCTAAAGCTTGTGTCACCAGCGCATCAAGATTATCCATACAATACTCCAGAGGACCTTGCAAAACACAGCGCACGCGCTTTGCAAGGTGCTCTTGCTATAACTTATAAAATAAGGGTGCTAGACGAAATAAGGGAAGAGCCTGAGCCCTTCCCTTATCAAAACCGCATGTTGCAATGTTTTAAAACTTAGGCCAGTGAGGCTTTAGCTTTTTCAACAATTGCCGCAAATGCTGCTTTTTCGTTTACTGCTAAGTCAGCCAGTACTTTACGGTCGATTTCAATTGAAGACTTTTTCAAGCCTGCAATGAAACGGCTGTAGGACAGACCATTGATACGTGCACCAGCGTTGATACGTGCAATCCACAATGCGCGGAATTGACGCTTACGCTGACGACGGTCACGGTACGCGTACTGACCAGCTTTAATAACCGCTTGCTTGGCTACACGGAAGCTACGCGAACGCGCGCCATAGTAACCTTTAGCAAGTTTTAAAATCTTTTTGTGACGACGGCGAACGATAACGCCACGTTTTACTCGAGCCATAAAATATTACCTTTATTATCCAGACCTAATTAACGAACACGCAACATGCGTTCAACACGTGCAACATCACTGGGATGAACCATGGATGTACCGCGCAGCTGACGCTTACGCTTGGTGGTCATTTTGGTCAAGATGTGACTCTTGAAAGCGTGCTTATGTTTAAAACCATTCGCTGTCGCTTTAAAGCGCTTTTTAGCGCCACTTTTCGTTTTCATCTTTGGCATGTTGAATACTCCGCATTCAGATTAATACGCATAACCTTAAGGCCTGCCGCTGCCCTAGGGGGTTATTTTTTCTTTTTGGGGGCGAGGACCATGATTAACTGGCGTCCTTCCATCTTAGGATGTTGTTCAACGGTGCCATATTCAGCAAGGTCACCTTCGACCCGCTTCAACAACTCCATTCCCAACTCCTGGTGGGCCATCTCTCGGCCACGGAATCGTAATGAAACCTTGGCTTTATCCCCATCTTCTAGGAAACGTATCAGGTTGCGTAGTTTTACCTGATAATCCCCGTCTTCCGTCCCTGGTCGAAACTTTACTTCTTTGGTTTGTACTTGTTTCTGATTTTTTCGAGCAGCAGCTTGTTGCTTCTTGCGCTCAAATAAATGCTTGCCGTAGTCCATCAATCGACATACTGGCGGTGTTGCGTCGGCTGAAATCTCAACCAAGTCCAGCTTCACTTCATCAGCTGCGGCCAGAGCCTCATCAATCGAGACGATCCCGATCTGCTCACCCTCTGCACCAATCAGGCGCACTTCGCGGGCTGTGATGTTCTCATTAATAGGTGCCTTAGGGGCAGCTCTTCTGTCTTGTCTCATATCTCGCTTGATAATTAATCACTCCAAATCTTGGCGACCACGCCGGGAAATTGCAGCTTCAAGTAATTCACTAAACTGATCAATCGACATACTGCCGAGGTTTTGACCACAACGTGTTCTTACTGCAATAGTTTGTGTCTCAACTTCCCTATCACCTACAACAAGCAAATAAGGAACTTTGAGCAAAGTGTGCTCGCGGATTTTAAAGCCGATCTTCTCGTTTCTCAAGTCACTTGTGACTCTAAATCCACTTTTAAGCAGTTTTTCTTCTACTTCTTGGGCAAACTGGCTCTGTTTCTCGCTGATATTCATAATTGTCGCTTGGGTCGGTGCTAACCAAGCTGGAAAGGCACCTTCATAATGCTCAATCAAAATACCAATAAAGCGCTCAAACGAACCTAAAATAGCACGGTGTAACATCACCGGATGTCGACGATCGTTCTCTTCGCTGACATACTCTGCATCCAAACGTACAGGTAGATTAAAATCCAGCTGTAGCGTACCACACTGCCACACTCGACCTAAGCAGTCGCGTAATGAAAATTCAATTTTAGGACCATAGAAAGCACCTTCACCGGGCTGCAGTTCATATTCTAAACCAGCCGTATCCAATGCTTGTGCCAATGCTTTTTCAGCACGATCCCACTGATCATCTGTACCAACGCGCTGTTCAGGGCGTGTAGATAGCTTTAACTCGATATCAGTAAAACCAAAATCTGCATACACTTTTTGCGTTAAACGGATAAAGTCTACAGATTCTGACTGCATCTGCTCTTCAGTACAGAAAATATGCGCGTCATCTTGAGTAAAGCCACGCACACGCATTATACCATGCAGGGCGCCTGAAGGCTCATTACGGTGACAGGCACCAAACTCAGCAAGGCGCAAGGGCAGCTCGCGATAGCTTTTTAACCCCTGATTATAGACCTGCACATGACCTGGGCAGTTCATCGGTTTAATCGCGTAATCACGGGACTCAGAATGGGTAACAAACATATTCTCAGCGTAATTGTCCCAGTGACCGGATTTCTCCCAAAGATGACTATCCAGTATTTGCGGGGTTTTAATTTCTAAATAACCATTCTCACGCTGGACTTGACGCATGTACTGCTCAAGCACCTGATACACGCTCCAGCCATTGGGGTGCCAAAACACCATACCGGGCGCTTCTTCTTGCATATGAAACAGATCTAAACGCTTACCCAGCTTACGGTGATCACGCTTTTCTGCTTCTTCAAGGCGCTTAAGGTAAGCATTGAGCTGTTTCTTATCGGCCCAAGCAGTACCGTAGATGCGCTGCAGTTGCTCATTTTTAGAATCACCGCGCCAATAGGCACCGGAAAAGCGCGTCAGCTTAAAGGATTTTAAGAAGCGGGTATTGGGCACGTGCGGGCCACGGCACATATCCACATATTCTTGGTGAAAGTACATGCCCATTTCTGTTTCTTCGGGCATGTCTTCAATTAGGCGTAATTTATAGTCCTCGCCACGCTCAGTGAAAATATCAATCACTTCGGCACGCGGCGTCAGCTTTTTGATCACATCGTAATCTTGATTGATCAACTCAGTCATACGCTTTTCAATGGCTTGCATATCATCCGGGGTAAAAGGACGATCAATAGCAACGTCATAATAAAAGCCATCTTCAATCACCGGACCAATCACCATTTTCGCTTCCGGAAACAGCTGTTTGACCGCATGACCCACTAAGTGCGCACAGGAGTGGCGGATAATCTCAACGCCTTCAGGGTCTTTAGGGGTAATGATCGACAGTGTGGCATCGCTAGTAATTAAGTCTGTGGCATCCAGCAAGCGGCCATTGACGCGACCTGCTACCGTTGCTTTAGCAAGGCCAGCGCCGATCGATTGCGCGACTTCAAGAATAGTAACTGGATGTTCAAATGTACGCTGACTGCCGTCAGGAAGAGTAATTACGGGCATGGCGCCTCCTCTGCCTAGTGGTGACCCCTACAAAAGGCCACGTGGGTGGGATGAGCCAGTAAGAGCGATCAATGTAAGGTATATCTGCCATACTGCGGCAGAGGGCTTTACCCATCCAAACCAATCGGATTCACTGGTAAAAAATGCAAGCGTATCAATAAAACTTGCGCTAAAACACAAAAGGCCGCACTAGGCGACCTTTCGATAAATTTGGTAGGCACAATTGGATTCGAACCAACGACCCCCACCATGTCAAGGTGGTGCTCTAACCAGCTGAGCTATGTGCCTGTAATCGCCGCGTATTGTACGGTTAATTTATTCTTTGTCAAGCTGCTTAATTGTTTAACAGCCTAGATAGCTGAAAAACATATAACAACTTAATTGCTATTGACCAGTTTAACACCTTCAGCAATTGGCTCAGGAATACCCTCTTCTGCTGCTACCAGTTGACGCACGCGCTCCCAGTTTAAGCTATATGCATCTTTAACTCGGTCACTCTTGCTAAGCAATTTGACCACCGCGTCATGCTTATCCACCACTGACACATTGTCATCATCACTGATCGTCGCATGGGCTTCTAAATACAACTTGCCTTCGGAGACACCCAGCTTGTACGGCTCATTAATAATGCGCACTTTGGTCCCCACGGGTACCAAGTCAGCCAGCTCTAGCACGTTGTGATTGAGCATGCGAAAGCAGCCATGACTGACCCGCATGCCAATGCCGAAATTCTTATTTGAACCGTGGATCAAATAGCCCGGCAAACCCAAGGTCAGCTTATAAGGGCCCAGCGGATTATCGGGACCCGGTGGCACATATGCTGGCAATGGATCACCGGCCTCAGCATGCTCACGCAAAATGGATTGTGGTGGGGTCCAGCCTGGGTTTGGCGTTTTCACCGCGATGGTGGTATTGCTGATTGGCGAATCCCAACCTTCACGACCAATGCCCAGCGGGTAGGTGTACACCACGGGCTTATTTTTCGGATAATAATATAAGCGGTATTCAGCCAGATTGATCACCACACCCTCTCGGGGACCTGGCGGCAAAATATAGCGCGTGGGCAATACAATTTGCGTACCAACCCCCGGCAACCAGGCATCAATTCCGGGATTGGCTGCGACCATTTCTAAGTACCCTAAATCATGGGTTTTACCTAGATCAGCAAAGGTATCTTCATAACGCGCTTCAATAACCTGCACCGCACCAACAATGTCTTCGCCCGGCGGCGGTAACGGCAACTCGATAGCAGCCGCATAAGACGCCACGCACAGCACTGGTAACAAACACAGGCGCAATGACTTAAGCGTTAGAAGGTTTGCAAGCATTGAAGTAACCCTACGGTAAAAGATTAAAGAAGCCATTGCATCGTACTGCAATTACAGCCCTGGCGCACTGTTCTTTAAACCAAGCGCCAGCCCGGCTGCGCTCGTTTACGCTGCGCTTGGATCTCTTCGCGGCACTGCGGGCAAAAGTACGCAGTGCGCAGCAGTTTGCGTTCTAATTCCTGCCAGTGTGGCTGGGCGGGTAATAAGCTGCCACAAAGAGTACGATCGATATGATTGTCGAGCTCTAACTGACGCTTAACCGCGTGCACATGCGCCTTTTGGCAGGCGAATAGATCCAGTTGCTCGTCTGGTAAAATAATATGATAAGCATGTAAAGACCAAGATAAACGTGCCATAGAGCGCCCTTAAAAACCGGGCGCTACAATAGCCCAAAATACTGATTTTTAACAGCAGCGGCAAAAAACTCTTCTATTGCTCGCTCTCCGCTTCAACTTCTCCAACTTCCTCTGCTTCCTCAGCTGAAAGCAATAAAGGTGCCAAGCCCTGCCATGCGTTGTCCAGCAACAGCGGCTGCGCCTCTAAAGTTGGGTGCACCCCGTCCTCTTGCATCATGCCATCGACACCGCCAACTCCGTCCAAAAAGAAATCCACTAAGGCAACCTGTTCTTTTTCGGCAATGTGTTGATACATATTAAAAAAAGCGTTGGTATAGAGCTTGCCGTAGTTCCCTGGCAAACGCATACCGAGCAACAATACTGCGGCATCCTGCTCTTGGGCTTGACGGATCATACTGGTGAGGTTGGCGGCGATATGAGTGAGCGACAGACCGCGCAAACCGTCATTACCACCCAATTCAATAATAACGTATTCCGGCTGATGCTCAGTCAGCAAGTCTGGAAATCGCGCCAAGCCACCTGCCGTAGTTTCACCACTGACCGAACCATTGACCACGTTAATATCTATACCTTTCTTAACTAAACGCTCCTGAAGTAAGGCGACCCAGCCTTGCTGTGTTTCCAGACCATAGGCTGCACTGATACTATCGCCCACCACCAAGACAGTTGCAGCTTGTGCTGTGGCTATCGAACTGAGCACAATCAAGCATATCGTTGCTATCCATTGACGCATTGGAAACCTCATGACTAATAGTATTCTTAGCGCCCAGCACCTTAGCAAAAAGGTCCCTTCAACAGAAGGCGAGCTGACGATTCTTGACGATATATCTTTTCGCCTGAAGCCGGGCGACTCACTGGCCATTATAGGGCGTTCCGGCTCGGGTAAATCAACTTTATTGGGACTGCTGGCGGGTCTTGATCTGGCCAGTAGCGGTGAAGTGCAATTGGTTGGCCATAACTTAAACGCTTTAGATGAAGACCAGCGCGCAGCCGTACGTGCCGCCCATGTGGGCTTTGTCTTTCAGGCGTTTTTATTGCTCGACAGCTTAAATGCCTTAGAGAATGTAATGCTGCCTTTAGAGCTGGCCGGTCATGCCAACCCCCAACAACAGGCTCGCGAACTATTGATTCGCGTCGGTCTAGAAAGCCGCTTAAAGCATCCAGTCAATCTTTTATCCGGCGGTGAACAGCAACGGGTTGCCCTAGCCCGCGCCTTTGCCACTGAGCCGGATGTGTTATTTGCCGATGAACCCACTGGTAATCTGGACAGTCAAACCGGCGAAACGATCAGCGATCTTTTATTTGCCATGAATAAAGAATTGGGCACCACCTTGGTGTTAGTCACCCACGATGAAAAACTTGCCGCGCGCTGTCAGCAGCATATGCGTCTAGAAGCTGGGCGTCAGGTGGAGCAAACATGCAACTGACATTTTTTGGTCTGTTTAAACTCGCAGCGCAACAACTGTTTCGCGAGCGCCGCAGCTCCGAATTGCGCATTTTATTTTTTGCTTTAGTGATTGCCGTCGCCAGTAGCAGCACCATTGGTCATTTCGCCGAACGCTTGCAAGGCGCGATGCAACTGAGCGCTGGTGAATTTCTCGCCGCTGACTTGGTTTTATCCAGCAGTGAAGCACCCTCAGCTGAGCAACTGCGCACCGCCTACAGTGATGCTTTAAATAGCGCACAAACCGTGCAATTTGCCAGCATGCTGGCCACCAGCAATGGCTTACAACTGGCCAGTGTCAAAGCCGTGGATAATAACTACCCGCTGCGAGGTAGCCTGCGCAGCAGGCTTTAGAACTGGGAGATAAGGTCGAGATCGGTTCAGCCTCTTTTAAAGTGGCTCGAGTCCTAACCTATGAGCCTGACCGCGCTGGCAACTTACTCAGCTTCACCCCCAGAGCAATGATTAACCAAGCTGACTTAGCTGCCGCTGATGTTTTACAGCCCGGTAGCCGGGTGCGTTACCGTCAACTGTGGAGCGGCGAGGCAAAAGTGATTGAGCAACAACGTCAAGCATTACAAGACACCCTGCTTCCCCATCAGCGGATTGAAGGCTTAGACGATGGCAACCAGCAGGTCGGCAGTGCACTGGAGCGTGCCGCCAGTTACTTAAATCTTGCCAGTTTAGCAGCGATTTTACTGGCCGGTGTGGCAGTGGCGTTATCGGCCAACCGTTTTGCCCAGCAACGCTTTGATCAAGCCGCATTACTGCGCTGCTTTGGGTTATCGCGCAAGCACACTTTATGGCTGTTCTCCCTGCAATTGCTGGTGCTGGCTGTATTGGCCAGTTTTCTCGGCACCCTGATTGGCTGGCTGACCCAGTTCGCCTTGTTTGCTTTGTTGGCAGACTTATTACCGGATGATATACCTGCAGGCAGCTTACAACCCTTAGCCACTGGCATTGCCACCAGCGCAGTGATGCTAGCTGGCTTTGCTTTGCCGCCCCTGATTGCCCTTGGCCGTATTGCACCACTGCGCGTATTACGCCGCGACCTGATGCCGTTAGCGCCAGCCACTTGGCTGCTGTATGGCAGCGTATTAATCGCTCTTGCTGCGCTGATGTGGCAATTAAATTTAGATGTCCGCCTAACCAGCGCCCTACTTCTAGGCGGCGGTGGTGCGGCTGCGCTACTGGGGGCGGGATTATTTTTTGGATTAAAAAGCTTGCGTTTCTGGCTGGCTAAACGCAACTTAGCCTGGCGTTTAAGTCTTGGCCATTTACTGCGCTACCCAATCAACAGCGTCGGCCAGATTATGGCTTTTGCCTTGATTTTACTGTCCATGGCGCTGATTGTTTTACTGCGCAGCGAGCTGCTGGATAATTGGCAAGCGCAACTGCCGGAACAGGCGCCCAATCACTTTGCGGTAAATATCTTGCCGGCACAACAACCAGCATTTAGCGCCGCGCTGGATAAAATCAGCAGCAATGCCGCACCGCTTTATCCAGTGATTTTAGGCCGCTTAACTCAGATCAATCAGCACAAGGCCACCGATCTGATTGATGCTGACGCTCGGGTGATGCGCACTTTGCAGCGTGACTTAAACCTCACTTGGACCAAGCAACTGCCTGACAATAACGTCATTATTGCCGGTGACTGGTGGCCTGCAACTAACTCTGAAGCTGAAGCTGTTAACCCAGCAGTAGAGAACTACCAAGTGTCGCTAGAAAGCGAACTGGCCAAAGAGCTGGGGGTTACAGTCGGTGAGCAACTGACCTTCCATATTGGTGGTAAAGATTACCCTGCTTACATCAGCAGCTTGCGCACAGTGGACTGGAACAGCATGCAGCCCAACTTCTTTGTGATTTTTAATCCACAACAGATGGGTGCTGTCGCCCACACTTATATGACCAGCTTTTATCTGCCGGAGCATTCTGAACAGCAACGGATTGACCTGGCTAAGAATTTTCCCAGCGTCAGTATTTTGCAAGTGGATGCGGTATTGCGTCAGCTGCGCGATATTTTGGCGCAAGTGACTTTGGCCATTGAATTGATCCTACTGTTTGTCTTAGCGGCCGGGGTCACGGTATTGGTGGCCGGCTTACACAGCACCCTGACCGAGCGCGTGCAACAAGGCGCGCTGCTCAGAGCACTTGGTGCACCCCGTAAGTTGCTTATACAGTCACAACGCAATGAGTTTGCTTTAATCGGCGCATTCAGCGGTTTGTTAGCTTGGCTGGGTTGTGAGATCAGCAGTTATATTCTCTACCGTTTTGCCTTTAATCTGCTCTGGCAGCCACACCCCTGGCTGCTTGTGCTGCCGGTTATCGGTGCGCTACTGATCACTGTGGTGGGAATGCTGGGCACCCGCCAAGTATTAAGCAGCAGTCCGTTGCAGATTTTGCGCAATGGCTGATTTAACTATTGAAGCCCTACGGTTTAAATAAATTGGCGGCAGGCCTGAATAATCTTACCGCCATTTTGTAACTGGCTGCTGGTTGAGATAAAAGCAAAACAATGCCACTTACCTCAGCTGTGAAGCGCCTAGGGGGCTAGCCTTTCTTTCGAATTAATCCGATCAGGTATAACAGCAATACAGCGCCTATGGTTCCCATCACAATCGAGCCTAATAGTCCGCCGGCAAAAATACCGAGCAAGCCAAAGACAAAACCACCCAACACAGAGCCGACAATACCGACGATTATATTACCTACTAAACCAAAACCACTGCCCTTAACAATTTTCCCCGCCAGCCAACCCACCAGCGCGCCCACTGCTAAAAACATAATAAAACTAATAATATCCATATCCTTTCCTATTTAATTTTTAAACTAAAGATCCGTGTCGACAAAAATTCTACAGCCCTAAGTGTATCGATGGGCAACTTTTCTGCATCTCAGCTGCTGAGGTGATTTTTAATCCAACAAGATCAGTTAGTTGATACTCTATACCGCAAGAGCAACTGTTGAAATGACCAGAGCAATAATAACCATTATGTTTCCAGCGCCTTACCCAGCGAATCCTAAGCTTGCTAGCTCGTTGTCATAATGCCAACGGCACATTGCGGGTTCAACAGACTAAATTCAGCTCCTTTAGCGCTGCTCACTCTCAGCTCCCGCCGCAGCCGGCAAAAGATTTTCTCCTTCCTTCATCGGCTGTGCCTGCCGCGCTTGCTCCTCAATCGCCGTTGCTTCACTGTATAAACCGCTTTCGGCTTTGGTAGAAACCTCATCCGGTTGTTCATGGCGTATTTCATCCGCGAAATCTGCCTGCTGCTGCTCAGCCTGCGCTGCGGGTGATTTCCCCTCCAGCACAGTGACCGGAACACCGCTCGGAAAAACAACCTCGCGCGCCCCATCGGGCATTGAAATACCCTGTTCCTGAAAAGCACGTTTCACCAAGCGGATCAATGAAGAGCGCACTTTCAACCAACTGTGCTCACGGCCATTAATCCAGAAATAAACCCGTAAATTCACTGTTGATTCGCCCAAGCTATCCGCCAGCACAGCAGGTTCAGGATCCTGTAGCACCGCAGGGTGATTGACCAAAACCTCACGAGCAATTTCTTGCGCCTGATTGATTGCATCATCGTAGCCGATACCCACCATAAAACTTTCACGCCGATTGGCATTGCTGGTGAAGTTACACAAGGTGTTTTTATACACACTGCTGTTGGGTATCTGTACGATATTGCCATCAAGGGTCATCAAAATAGTGGTACGCATATTCAACTGTTGGATGTAGCCAGTCACCCCAGAAATCTCAACCAAATCACCGGTTTCAAAGGGTGGCTGAATGCTCAGAAAAATACTCGCCAGAAAGTTCTCCGTGATATCGCGAAAGGCCACACCAACAATCAGACCGACTAAACCGGTACCACCAATCAGGGTTAAAGCCAGTTGAGTCAGGCCCGAGACCCTGAGAATAAGATACACACCACAGAGCACCACGAATCCGCCCGCGGCCCGCGCAATCACATTTTGCAACAGCTTGGTTCGCACCCGTGTGCGCAACAACCTGCGACTAGCGCCCGTGGTCAGCAGTGCGCCACCGATGGTTAACGCCAAAATAAACAGCGCCAGAACAAGAAAAGGTAGCGCGTGGATAAAGTCGCGCCACAACTGCATAACGCCGCTCCATGCTTGGCGGAAATCCCACACCGACTGCTGCAGCTGCAATCGGTTGGCCACAGCAACAACGTCCTGTGTATTGCGTGCTAGATCCCCAGCCCACGTTTTCAGCTCATCAGACTCCACAGTGCCGTTCAGAAAGACCACGCCCTCCTCGACCTGCACCTGTGGGTCAGCAAACCAATCGGTGGCATCCAACACGCGTTGCAATCGCTTGCGGATCTCTTCATCCTGCGCAACCAATGTTACGCCCACTTTCGCCGGCGCGAGCGAGAGTTCTTCTTTGCCAGTGGTGATCAGTTTCTGTGTCGCATCGTTTTTGCTGACCGGCTCCTGTGCCATCACTGTGACTGTCTGCAGACAGCACACAAGACTCAGTAAGAACACCCATAACAACACATTGCGATTATTGCGGGGTAAACGTGCTGCGTCATCAACTACCCTGGCAACCACTGAAAGGCAAAATAACCTGGCTAAAGACTCAAAGTATGCAGCAAGCTCGAAGCAGATCACCGGGCACCGCCAACTGCTGATCTTTACAACGCTGCTGGATAACTGTGCTTTCCCACCTGGCACTGCAGCAATCCCAGCGCTACTCACTAAATGGTCTTTAACTGGCGTTTGTATGTTCAGTTTCACAACACTACCTCTGCTCTTCCTCAACGCTGAAAGAGGTTTTGATTTTGAGTGTTTCACGGACATCGGATAAACGTCTTTTAAGTAATGCACGGTCATGACTGGACTCGATACAGCGATCGACCAGCTCGGCAATCCAGCGCTGCTGGTCATCCAGTGCACGGATATGGCTGGGTTTGGTGGTCAAGCTGGCAATGGCGGAAAAACCACTGAGCATGCGCAGCAGTAAGGCGACATTGGTTTCAGCATTGGCGCGAATTTGATCAAATGCCTCAGTTAACAATCCCTCAAAACTCGGCGCCAGCGCGATCACCCGCAGCGTGTCATCTGCATAATGATGCACAGGTGGAAACTGTCGACCGGCCAGCCGCGCTAGAATTGAGCTCAGATAATCCACACAGATCACTGCGGTTGAGGTGTCATTAATCCCAGGAGAAAGCGCTTTAAGTGCTATATCGACGATCTGCCGAATGCCAAAAGCTGGATCCAACTCCACCATGCGGTAACGACCCACACTATAAGCCGCATTCAGCGCACTCGCGATATAGCGCTCTGGGGCAAAGGTCAGCGCCAACGAAACTAAAGGGGTGCCTTGTACCACAAAAGCGCCAACCCCATGCTCCATGCGCACAATGGTCTTATGCTCTTGCGCCACCTTCATCAGTACAGCGATATCTGCGCTTTGAATATAACCGCTTTTGGCTGCCGCTATCGGATACCAAATCCGCGCATCCAACACCTCAAGCCCATGGTTACTCACGCTAGGTTCAGCGGAGTGTTGCTGTGGTTCTTCTGGCAGTAAGCGATCAATGGAGGCATTGGTTTCTTCAGCCACAGTGGCAATAATGTTAGACGCCTGGATCGACGAAGCAATATGGTGAATAAAATAAATCAAAATGCCGATGCCACCGAGGGACATCGCAAAAGCAAAAAACACTGCCAAACTGGGAACAAACTCACCGACACCACCACCGCCACGAATGGTGCGCAGCACAATCAAGCAATAGGTAAAAATACCAGCAAACACCCCTAAGGTTAATTGCGTGGTGTGGTTGCGCATAAAATTTCTCAGCACGCGCGAGGAATACTGACCCGAAGCCAGAGACAGCGCTAACAAAGTCATCGAGAAAGTAATGCTCATGACCGTCATCATGGAGCCAGCCAGTGTCGATAACATCTCACGCGCACCATCGGCACCAACGCCAAACAAACGTGGCCACTGACTTAACCAGCGCTGACTGCTGGTGCTGTCTGCTTCAACCAGCAGCACTGCAAGAACGACACTCGCGGCAACCATCAGCGTTGGTATAAACCAAAAACTCGAACGCAGATTTCCCCACAACCTGATTAGTTTATTCATCCATGCACTTCCAAGTGAGAGTTTTTAAATATATTTCGTCTTGGCTTTCAAGCTTAACCTCAGAGTTATAACAGTATTATAGGAGCAGGCACTAAGCTCTAATTTTTTCTCTAACCACAGTCTGTAGTCGATTGTTGTACACGCGGAAAAGTGCTGGCAAAGAATCAGTTTCAACACAGCTTTATACCGAGCCAACACTGATGAGCATACTGCCTAATAAACCGAGCACAAACCCAGCAACAGCACCTAATGCGGGTATACCACTGTTACTAATTTTTGATTCTGGCGCAATATCTTGAAACACTAGGTAAAGAATGCCCGCACTGGCAAACAGCATTAATCCTGCCATTAGCTCGTGTGTTTTAGAGAGTATGTGATAGCCAATTAGTGCAGAAACAGGCCCAGCAACAGCTAAACCAGCAAATGCAAAAACTATTTTATTAGGCGACAGTTTTGACGTTTGAGATAACTCCTCATACGCATTGAAACCTTCAGGCAAGTTTTGCAACACCATCAGTAATGCCAACAATAAGCCTGTAGAGTTTCCTGCAGCAAAAGCAGCACCTAGCGCAATAGCCTCAGGAATAAAATCTGCAAGCATCGCGACCAACTGTCCAGCTGAGCTTTTTAGTTTGCGTAGAAAGGCATCCAGCAAATAAAAGAATACACCTCCCGCACTGAAACATAATACAGCGACCCAGTAAGATAATATGCGCGCCCCTTCAGGAACCAACACCAGTGCCACTGCAGACATCAATGCTCCACCGCCAAAAGCGACGATAAAGTGACGAGACTTAGGTTTAAGAAAGGCCGGATGCATTAAGTCTGCACGGGCCAAGAGCGCGCCCACTGGCATTGCTGCTCCAGCAAGTAGGGATAGAAATACTATATAAATATATTCAGGCATTGTAATTGAGGTCTAATCCCTACTTAATAACGTTGCTTAGTGCATTCAGTGTTGGCTATATTTAGCCGAAAAATTTAAACGCCTGATTAGCTTGCACTTATACCAAGCTTACTGCTGCATTTTTTACGCTATAAAACTATAATTAAACTAAAAACACCTACCAATAAAAAACAACACAGCTAGCGCAAACCTGCTGATTAGCCTTCAGGCAACACCGGCTCTGGTTTTAGAAACGGTAAGGGGTCAACGGGGCCAGCGGCATAAATTCCAAAATGCAGATGAGGTGGCGTATTTTTGGCATTCCCCGTATTACCCACGTAACCAAGGATCTCACCCTGTTGAACCTTGTCACCGGATTCAACAGCAAATGAATCTAAGTGGGCATAATAATAGCGGGTCCCACCGAGCCCTAAGGTGCTGCCGGTTAGCCACAGATGCTTGCCACCAATCCCTGCAGTTCCGGTACGCACACGACCAGCAACCACCGCTCGAACCGGTGTTCCTCTTTTCGCAAAGATATCCACTCCGTGATGCGCTCTAGCACCGCCCCCGCGCGGTGCACCGAAACCACCGCCGATATCCCGCGGTGATGCGTTTTCTACGGGGAACAGTAATGAGCCGCCACTGGCGAGAGCCAACGAATACTCCACCTTGGCAAACAGTTCGGGTTGCAGAACAATCCGGTAGTCGGCAGATTCTGCCACGGTGCGACTCTGAGTGGTGCCATCTGCGTCCAACTGCGTAATGTTTGACCATTCGCCGCTGTCACTGCGGTACTGCTGCAGACTGGCGTACAAGCGATTGTCAGCAGCATCCGAGCGCGACAGCTGCCAGAGTATTTTTTCTCCTTGCTGCAGCGCCAGCTGATAAATATGTGCCTCAATTTGATCGGCCGCAAAGGTTTTCGAGGTGCGATACTGATCAGCCACTGCTATTGGCTTCTCACTGGCTCGCTCAACTGCACCGACCCATTGCTGCCCCAAAGGGCTGTCCAGCAGTCCAGCTAAACGCAAACGCCAAACGAATACAGTCCTAGGTGACCAACCCAATAGATCGAAGGCCAGGTAATGGGCTGCATTTTCACTTTTTGCAGTTAAGCTCTGGCGCAGATCATCACGCACAGCAAGAAGAACCACCAGCAGGGCTAGCAAAACAACAAACAGCCAAGGCCACACAGCGCGTTTTCTTCGCTGCTGCGGGAGCTGGCCAGTGCTTTTGCGAGCTGTAGCAGATTCCGCTGCTGGCTGGTTATTAGCTGTTTTGCGTGGGTCATGCATAGCCATACTCTCTGCACTAATCTCAAAGCTGTTCAGTGATGACTGAGCTTACCTAGAAGTCGAGCCGCGGGAACACTGTCTGCAGTAGATGACTGCTAGCGCAGCTTGTGCAGATCTGCCCTGTGGTTAGCAAATCGGCCCGTAATAGAAGTCTCATTTACTGCACACAGATCTCTATCGCTCAAGGTTAACGCTGCCCTATTTCTTATGAAGTAGCAGGCTCTGTGCTCTATCAAGCAAGCTATTTGCTCAGTAAACCTTACCTTCAACTGCTGCTGATTAGAACACTAGCGCAGCAACAACACTGGCAGCGACGCACCAGAGCACAACCAGCAAGGGCGACAGGCGCCACACCAGCAGCAACATTAAACCAATGAACGCCACCGCTATATCGATTGGTCCACGCACCGCACTGGTCCAGATTGGATCGTACAACGCCGCAGCTAAAAGCCCTACTACGGCGGCGTTGGCACCTGCAATCAGCCGTGCCGCAATGGGTCGCGCGGCAAGTGCACGCCACAGAGGCAGGACACCTGCCACAAGGAGCAAGCCCGGCAGGAAAATTGCGCCCAGCGCGATGGATGCACCGATGATACCGCCTTCGCTGCCAGGCAGACGCGCACCTAGGTAAGCGCTGAGGGTAAACATCGGCCCGGGCACTGCCTGTGCCGCACCATAACCGGCCAGAAACTCATCGGTGGAAATCAACCCAGGCGTGACCACTGCCTCCTGCAGAAGCGGCAAGACCACATGCCCACCACCAAACACCAGCGCGCCGGCTCGGTAAAATGCATCTGTAATCGCCAGCCAGCCATCGCGGCCGTGCGCAGCCAGCGGTAAACTGACCAGCAACAGTACAAACAGCGCAAGCAGTGTCCAGCCCAGCGCCGGCCCATAACGCAGATGCAAACTGCCACCAGTAACAGCTTGCACCTCGCGGCAAAATACAAGGCCGGCAACTGCGCCCAGTGCAATGGCCAGCAGCTGCATCCAAGCCTGACCGGACAGCAGAATAACCACTGCAGCAAGCAGCGCAATCAGCAGACGCGGCAGATCAGGGCACAGTTGTCGCCGCATACCCAATACACCCTGCGCAACAATTGGCAACGCTACCAGTTTCAGCCCGTGAATTGCGGCATCGCCAAGCGTGCCAGAGATCTGTGGCAACAACGCAGCAAACGCCAACAGCAGCAATGCCGACGGCAAGGTAAACGCAATAAATGCAGCCAGCGCACCCGCCCAACCAGCGCGCAAGAGGCCCAAACTAAAACCCAACTGACTGCTGGCAGGGCCCGGCAGAAACTGACAGAGCGTCAGCAATTGCGCGTACTGGCTTTCGCTCACCCAGTTGCGCCGTTCGACCAGCTCGTGACGAAAGTAACCAAGGTGCGCAATCGGCCCACCAAATGAAGTCAGTCCCAGCTTAAGGAAGACAACCCATACTTCCAGAACTGATCCTGCACGGAGTGTCTGCATTTGCGCGACTTCCTATGGCATGTTTGAAGCGCTCAATGACCGCTCGAGGCTTATACAATTAGTTGGCTGGAAGTGATTCTAACTGATATTTGTTACGGAGCTGTTTAAGCAGCCTGTTATAGCCCGCTTACCACAGCTGGCTAAACTCAAACTCCTCGAAGGCCATAATACATGGCATCAGCAAGCAGGCGTGTTTCTCTCAGCGCAATTTAGACAAGCAAACTCTATGCAGTTATTTATACGCAGATGTGAATCAGCTTACAATTCAAACAGCGCCGACTAAATTTCTAACGGCTCAAACTCAAAGTTCACAGCGTATTTAGCACAACACTCTGCCCTACCCTTACTTAATTAAGCGCAGAACAGAGTGCCACAGTCTTAAAAACTATTTATCGAAGTGGATGACAGTACGAATGCTTTTGCCTGCATGCATTAAATCAAACGCCTCATTGATGCGCTCCAAGCCCATGGTGTGAGTAATAAAGTGATCCAGTTTAAATTCACCTTGCAGATAACGCTCAACATACTCAGGCAGCTCGCTGCGTCCTTTAACACCAATTGTCTGGCCAACCTATTCAAGCGCTTGCTTAGCCTGCCATTTGCTCGATTCCCAAGGTGATAATCTAACTCTTGCAGCGTATCCTCAGTCCAGCAGCGCCTATCAATAGAGGCAAGTTGCTATAAAATACAAGCAGCGGACGCGGCTGATACTGAAATAAATGGAGACTCTGTGGAAATTTTGCTGATTGGTTTACTGCTGATTGCTGGGCTTACGCTCGGCACATTGGGCAGTTATTTTTTTCATCTGCCAAGAGTCGTCGGCTATATTGTCGCCGGCATTATGTTCGCCCCTGATTTTCTTGGTGGACCGCTCGGGATCGAGAGTGCCGAATGGACTCTACCCATGGTGGCTGTGGCACTGGGAATCGTCGCCTACTTAATTGGTGGTGCGGTGACTGTGACGCAACTGCGCCAGCTCGGCTGGGTCATAGTCACCGCCACCTTGGGCAAGGTCAGCGGCAGCTTTTTGGCCGTACTGGTGGGCTTCTTACTGCTGGGTTTAGCCGTGCCCGACCTGGCTAACAGCTCGCTGGCTCTGCTGCTCGCGGCGATTGCCACCACTACAGCGCCGGCAGCTATTGTGGCGATTACTCACCAATATAGAGCGCGTGGCCCGCTCACCACGGCTCTACTGGGCATGGTGGCCTTGGATGATGCTATCGCGCTGATTATATTTTCACTGGTGCTGGCGTCACTGCAAAGTGCTGGTTTTAATGCCGCGATACCGGCCCTGATCTGGGAGATCGGTGCCGCTATAAGTTTTGGTATGCTCGGTGGTTTGTTGATTGAGCGTGTCGCACGCTACTTGCCTGATGAAGAGTTGCGTCTGGTGGCCTTGCTCGGTGGTATTATTCTGCTTACCGGGCTGGCCCAAGTCTGGGACTTTTCGCCACTACTGACCGCAATGGCACTGGGGTTTTCCGCGCGCCTATTTGCTGGCGCACATTCCGAGCCTTTATTTCGACCGCTGGAGAAGCTGCAAGAAGTGGTGTTTGTGTTGTTTTTCACCTTCGCCGGCTTGCACTTTAATCTAAGCGTTATCCTGGGCAATGCTGGGCTGATCCTGCTATATTTTTTTCTGCGCGCTGGCGGCCAAATTCTTGGCGCTCTGGTCGGCGCAAAATTGGCCGGTGCACCAAAAGTCATCAGTCATAACGTGGGGCTGGTGATGCTGCCCCAGGGCGGCGTAGCCATTGGCATGGCGCTGTTGCTCGCTGGCGTGGCAGGATTAGAAGATGTCGCCCTGTTGGTCATTAATATTATCACCGCCAGTACCATTCTAACCGAGACCCTCGGCGCACTGGGCACCCGTTACGGACTGGATCGCGCCGGTGAACTTGGCGCCGCCAGTAAAACCTTAAAAGGAGAGCAATACGATGAAGGTCAGTGAATGGCTGAGCAAGTATCCGGTAACGGCGTTAACTGTGACTGGCGAAAGCAGCTTGGATGACGCTGCACGCCTGCTATTAAGCAATCCTACAGCGCGCGATGTCTTTGTGCTCGATGCTGAGGGGCACATCTCTGGCCATCTGGGTTTTTGTCACCTATCCAGCCTACTGCTGGTGGGACTGAACCCCACCCACAGTCTGCGGGAAATGGTCGAGCGCATCACCTTAGGCAATGTTGCCGAGCATATGAACGACCGAGTTCTGTGCACCGGCCCTGACGAGGAAATCAATGATCTGCTCCATCAACACGATATTTTCCAACAACACGAAAAATGCCGTATTGAAGACATTCCAGTGGTGGATGAGGAGCGCCGTCTGCTCGGTGTGGTGCGTCTGGCTGACTTGTTACGCGCTGCGGTTGATGAGGAGTTTTAAGTCAAGTATAAACCTGCAACCCCTGGCCTTGGCGGTACACAGCTCGCTGCGCTGCTGAGGCATTTTGTTAAGCGAAATACCCCTACAATAATGCACTGCAGCCTAATCAAAACTGACGCTATGAAAATGCGGATTTTCAACACAAACTTCCAATACTGAAATGTCCTTTAAAACGATCAAGGACTCAGTGCCCTTTACATCAACTTTAATACACTCATTGCGGTTTTCATCGAGTTCTGTGTCCAAAGCAACGCCTTCAATCACAGCACCAGAGCGCAACGTCAGCTTAATCGGGTAGCGAAAGGTACAGGCGATCTCGATGTAGTCATGCTGATCACAGGAAATCATTGTGCTCTCCATTGGTGAGTTTTAGATCACATAGCGTCTTGCCCATTAAAAAAACAGCAGCACAGTCCGTAGTTTTCCAGTGCCTTTATGGGTTAAATTTTATCATGGGTTATTTTGCTGTCAGCTGGTGTCTCCTT
>CAJDVK010000044.1_pt1 | contig 25540 bp, 19 predicted proteins | sample 7391401 | NCBI WGS metagenome assembly CAJDVK01 (sample SAMEA7055696, study PRJEB34461) | soil metagenome | biome: terrestrial ecosystem; feature: Peninsula; material: soil | place: Antarctica | collected 2016
GATATTCCAGTGGGCCGTTTGCGTAAGCTGAATATGGGGTCGCATTACCTCGGTGCTTTCACTGTTGGCGACCAGTTGTTATGGGGTGCAGCGGAGCCTTTGCGCAGAATGTTACGCATCTTGCTTGAGCGCTAATTAGCCGGCTGGGTGTTTCGGTTGTAGCTCGGTGTTTAGTCTGACTGCAGTATGATTTTATTGTAGGTCGGTCTTTAGGCCGACAAATCCAACTAGCTTGCACGATGCTAGTGTTTGGATTGTTATTGGGGCGTTAATAACGCCCTTGGCGGTCTCAGACCGCGACCTACAACTGTATCTGGTCTGTTAGGCTGGCAGCTTATGTAGGCTCGTGCCTTCAGGCCGATACGTGTAGCAGGCTTGCACAGTGCTGGTGTTTTCGGCGCCGTTGTTGGACGTTGATCAGCCTTTGTCGGGCTCAAGCCGCGATCTATAACTGCTCTAGTCTGTAGCGTGCATGGGCAAACTGCATGATTGGGTTTAGATCGCGCCAAAGTCTGACTGTGGTAGAGCCTTAGGTCGCTTAAATGTAGGTCGGTCTTCAGGCCGACAAATCTACCAAGTTTGCACGGTAGTGTAGCTCGTGCCTTTAGGCCGACACATCACTCCGCTAGGGAAGTTATGTCGATTAAATTAATGCCAGCGGCAGATGAAGAAGCGAGTCCTGGCGTTTTTAGAATTGCACTGGGCGTTGAATACAAAGGTTCTAACTACCATGGCTTCCAGTTGCAGGCCGCAGGAACAGCAAGTATTCAAGGTCACTTAGAAGAGGCGCTGCGGCGGGTTAATGCCGATATTCCGGTGCGTTTAAGCTGTGCCGGTCGCACCGATGCCATGGTGCATGCCTGTGGTCAGGTGGTGCATTTTGACACGCCCATTGAACGCTCCATGCGCGCATGGGTGATGGGTGCTAACCGTTACTTACCTAAAGATATCAGCGTGGTCTGGGCACAAGTGATGCCCGCCAACTTCCATTCCCGTTTTAGTGCCATTGCACGACGTTATCGCTATGTTATCTACAGTGATGAGGTGCGCCCAGCACATTTAGCCGAAGAGGTCACTTGGACTCATCGGGCGCTGGATATTGAAAAAATGCGCAGTGCAGCGCAATGCTTTGTCGGCACCCATGACTTTAATGCCTTGCGTGCCAGTGGTTGCCAAGCACATTCTCCAGTGCGCACCATTCATCATTTACAGCTGCTTGAATTTGGCAAACTGATTATTATTGATGTGCGCGCCAATGCTTTTTTGCATCATATGGTACGTAACTTAGCTGGGGTACTGATAATGATTGGCGCCGGTGATCGACCAGTGAGTTGGGCGCAAGAGGTCTTGGTCAGTTGTGACCGTAAGGCTGCTGGTGTGACGGCCGCCCCTCACGGTCTCTATATGGTACAAGTTGAATACCCAGAGCAATTTGTTTTGCCTAAGCGCTATCTGGGACCGCATTTTTTATCAGGCTTGCCTGACCCTTTGCCAGCCTATAAATGGAGTGAGCGTGCGAGTACGAACTAAAATATGCGGCATTACCCGCGTAGACGATGCCTTAGCTGCTGCTGATGCAGGGGTTGATGCGATTGGTTTGGTGTTTTATGCCAACAGCCCACGGGCAGTCAGTGTCGCGCAAGCAGAAAAAATTCTGGCTGCTTTACCGCCATTTGTCAGTACGGTGGGGTTATTTGTCAATGCGCCCCGGGCTGAAATCAATGCCATATTGGCTGAGTTGCCTTTGGATGTGCTGCAGTTTCATGGTGATGAAACACCTGCAGAGTGTGAGGGGTTTTCGCGGCCATACTTTCGCGCCTTGCGCATGCAGCCTGGTGTGGATATTGCCCAAGCGGCTGCGCAATATACCAATGCTCAAGGAATTTTGTTGGATGCTTGGGTGCCTGGGGTGCATGGCGGTACTGGGGAGCGTTTTGATTGGCAACAGATTCCAGCTGGTTTAGCCAAACCGCTAATTCTCGCCGGCGGTTTAAATGCGGATAATGCCGCGCTGGCCATGCAACAAGTACACCCTTGGGCTTTAGATGTTAGCGGCGGTGTTGAGTCCAGCCGAGGTGTTAAAGACGCAGATAAAATGCGTGAATTCTTATATGCTGTGCAAATAGAAAATGCACGGCGATGTGACGGGGCTCAGTAAGCTGCCGTCAGTATCCTAATCATTCAATAAATACTATAGCGGCCCAGTGCGCTGGCGCTGGCCCTAGGTGGAGTAGTCAGCTGATGAACAACTGGTTAGTAGATAAACTAATTCCTTCAATTATGCGCTCTGATTCAAAGAAAGGTTCGGTGCCAGAAGGTGTCTGGCATAAGTGTCCATCGTGTGAGGCTGCTCTCTATAAACCAGAGTTAGAAAAAACCTTAGAGGTCTGTCCAAAGTGTGACTATCACATGCGCATCAACGCTCGCACCCGTTTGGATATTTTTCTTGATAAAGAAGGCCGCGAAGAGATTGGCGCAGATCTTGAACCAGTGGATCGGATTAAATTCCGTGACAGTAAGCGCTATCGCGATCGCCTCAGTGCTGCGCAAAAAGAGACCGGTGAAAAAGATGCTTTGGTGGCTTTGAGCGGTACTCTGGAAGGCATGCCGGTAGTGGCTGCGGCATTTGAGTTTGATTTTATGGGTGGCTCAATGGGTGCTATTGTCGGCGAGCGTTTTGTCCAAGCAGCCAATTTTGCCCTAGAACAACGTTGTCCGCTGATTTGTTTCTCTGCATCAGGCGGCGCACGGATGCAAGAAGCGTTAATTTCTTTAATGCAAATGGCCAAGACCTCAGCGGTGATTGCCCGCTTGCGCGAAGAGGGTATCCCCTATATTTCAGTATTGACCGACCCTGTGTATGGTGGCGTCTCAGCCAGTTTAGCCATGTTGGGCGATCTTAATATTGCTGAGCCTAAAGCTCTGATTGGCTTTGCCGGCCCCCGGGTGATTGAGCAAACCGTGCGTGAAAAGCTGCCTGAAGGTTTCCAGCGCAGTGAGTTTTTATTAGAGCACGGTGCGATTGATATGATTATTCCGCGCAATGAGTTGCGTCCACGGGTGGCCAGTATTTTGCGTCAACTGATGAATGTACCCACAGAGCCTGAAGTCGTGCTGGAAGAGGAAGTGGAGCTTGTCGCAACGGATGCCGCAGTGGAAGAGCAAGTTGAGGCAGAATTACCTAGCAGTCCAACAACGAAGGCATAAAGTATGACAACGCGTAATCTTGAACAGTGGCTGAGTTATTTAGAACAGCTGCACCCAACTGAAATTGATCTGGGTTTAGCGCGGGTCAAAGAGGTTGCGCAACGTTTAAGCTTACCGCGTATAGCCGATAAAATCGTCAGCGTAACCGGCACCAATGGTAAAGGTTCGACCTGCGCTTTTTTAGCCAGTTTAGCCGCAGAGCAGGGCTTACAGGTTGGCGTGTACAGCTCACCTCATTTGCTGCGCTATAACGAGCGAGTGCGGATTAATGGTCAGGACGTTACTGATCAGCAGTTATGCGAGGCATTTAGTGCAGTAGAGCAGGCCCGTGGTGAAACCAGTTTGACCTATTTTGAAATGGGTACGCTGGCAGCCTTTTGGTTGTTTGCTCAAGCCAAGCTGGATCTGGTGATTCTTGAGGTCGGTTTAGGTGGCCGCTTAGATGCAGTCAATATTCTTGCAGCTGATGTGGCGGTAATTACCAATATTGGCTTGGATCACCATGATTGGCTCGGTGACAGTCGCGATTCAGTGGCCTATGAAAAAGCTGGCATCTTCCGCACTGGGCAGCCAGCGGTATGCGCTGATCTTGATCCACCAGAGCCTATCCTGACCCAAGCTGCATTACTAAACACACCGCTTTTGCTCCGTGGCCGCGACTTTGATTTGGCTGTGTCTGAGCACCAATGGCATTGGCGCGGTCTTGATCTGCAAGGGCGGCCGCTGCAATTGCAGAATATTCCATTGCTGGCGCTACCCATTGAAAATGCTGCGCTGGCCTTGCAAGTGTATGTGTTACTTGATTTGCCTTGGCAGACCGATCGGCTGCTCGATGGCTTGAGCAAAGCGCATATTGCAGGACGCTTACAAGAGGTTAATCTGCAGTGGCAAGGGCGCTCGCTGCGCATGCTACTGGATGTTGCACATAATCCCCATGCGGCCAGTTATCTGGCCAAGCGACTTGATTCGCAGCCGATTCAAGGCCGTCGTCTTGCTGTGCTAGGAATGTTAGACGATAAAGACGTGTCCGGCGTATTGACGGCGATGCAGCCGCAGATAAGCACTTGGGCGGTGGCTACTTTACCCAGTCCGCGCAGCTATCAGGCAGAGCAGTTAGCGGCAAGCTTAACCGCGCAGGGTGCCCAAGTAGCAGCCTATCCAAACATTGCTCAAGCCATAGAGGCGCAGTGTGCGGCTGCCAGTGCAGAAGATCAGATTATTGTTTTTGGTTCCTTTTTTACCGCTGCTGAAGGCTTAAAGTGGTTGGTTGACAAGGTGTAATATCAGCAAACTCTTGGCTTGCAGACAAAGATTGTAAAATGGCTGTGCCTGTGGTGTAGTGTGGGCTTGCAAGTTGGTTTTATTTTTATGGAATTAATGGGACGGTATTGCTATGGCTGCAACAGAAAGTAAGTTTAAGCAACGCCTTGTAGGTGTGTTGATTTTGATTGCTTTGGCAGTGATTTTTTTGCCAATGTTATTTAAAAAAGATGCGCCAACTGAAGTCATCACTGTAGAGCCACTGGCGATGCCGGAAACACCAGCTGTACCAGAGTTTCCAGCTGAAGAGGTTGCGGTGCCTGAGCCAGTGATTGATGAAACCTATGAGTTGGTTGAGGACACTCGGGCGGCCCATGAGTCAGCACCGACTAGCAGCATTCCCGAAGCTTCTAAGCCCGTTAGAGTAGAAGTCATTGAAGAAGAGGTCGAGTTAGCACCTGCCGTGGCAGCCAAACCTGCTCCAGCCAAGCCAGCTCCAGCTCCAGCCAAGCCTGCACCCGCTAAACCCGTTACTGCAAAACCAGCACAAAAAGCAGCTGCACCCGGCCTTGATAAAAACAACTTGCCAGTGTCCTGGTCAGTGCAAATAGCCAGTCTCACCAATAAAGCCAATGCCGAAGCGTTACGTGATTCGTTCCGTAAGAAACAGTACAACGCTTATGTGCGCAGCAGTGGTGGTACCCATCGCGTGTTGATTGGTCCTTTGGTCAAAGATGCAGAAGCACGTGCACTGTGTAAAAGTCTAAAGGCCCGTGAAAAGCAAGATTGTTTTGTTGTTCGTTATGAACCTTAAAGACAGCATAAGCACTAAAACAGCAACAAGCGCTTATCAGCATTGGCTGGCTCTGTTAAAATGGTTTTTTTACAGAGCGGAATAACTCCTAGTGTCGTTCAATTGGGTTGATGCCCTTATTCTTGGCGTAATAGCCATTTCAGCGCTTATCAGTTTAAGCCGCGGTTTTATTAAAGAAGCGCTGTCGTTAGTGACTTGGATTGTGGCAGGTGTCATTGCTTGGATGTTTGGCGGCAGCTTAGCCCATCATTTTGAGCCCTATATCGATACGCCATCAGTACGCATTATTGCCGCTTGTGCGCTTTTGTTTGTGGTGACCTTACTGATTGGCGCCTTAATTAACTTTTTATTAGCACAACTGGTTCGAGCAACTGGCTTAACCGGCACTGACCGTTTATTGGGTATGGTGTTTGGTGCCGCTCGTGGTTTGCTGCTCATTGTGATTTTAGTTGGATTGTTAAGTTTAGCACCGGTTCAGCATGACAGCTGGTGGCAGCAGTCCACGCTAATTCCACATTTTCTATTGATCGCTGACTGGTCAAAAAACCTTATTTTAGGTTTATCTGGTGAGTGGATTTCGACAGCTCAAAATGCACAGCGTTGATGAGCAAGCTAGACCGTTACTGTTCAGGTAATAGTCTTTAATTAGAATGACATAGCAGGGGTCGCGTTACATGTGTGGCATTGTCGGTATTGTTGGCAAATCTAACATTAATCAAGCGCTATATGACGCGCTTACCGTACTTCAACATCGTGGCCAAGATGCCGCAGGAATGGTGACATCGAAGGATGGGCGCTTATTTTTGCGCAAGGATAATGGCTTGGTGCGTGATGTGTTTCGTACCAGACATATGAAGGAACTGGTAGGGCATGTAGGGATTGGTCATATTCGCTATCCCACCGCAGGCAGCTCTAGTAGCGCTGAAGCACAACCATTTTATGTCAATTCGCCCTACGGTATTACCTTGGCGCATAATGGCAACCTGACCAATGTGGAACAACTGGCTAAAGAAATTTATGAGTCAGACTTGCGCCATATGAATACCAACTCTGATTCTGAGGTGATGCTGAACGTATTTGCCCATGAGCTCAGTCAGCGTGGCAAATTACAACCCACTAAAGAAGACGTGTTTGCCGCGGTCAGCCGTGTGCATGACCGTTGCAGCGGTGGTTATGCGGTGGTTTCAATGATCACCGGTTACGGTGTGTTAGGCTTTCGTGACCCCCATGGTATTCGTCCAATTGTGTTTGGCGAACGTCAGACGGATGACGGCGTTGAGTATATGATTGCGTCAGAAAGCGTGGCGCTGGATGTGCTGGGCTTTACTTTAATCCGCGATTTAGCGCCCGGTGAGGCGGTGTATATTACCGAAGACGGTGAGCTGCATACCCGTCAATGTGCTGAAAACCCTGTGCTTAATCCATGCATTTTTGAACAAGTCTATTTAGCTCGACCGGACTCCATTATTGATGGTGTTTCGGTGTATAAAGCACGTTTACGTATGGGTGAAAAGCTGGCGGATAAAATTCTCCGTGAGCGCCCTGATCACGATATTGATGTGGTTATTCCAATTCCAGACACCAGCCGCACCTCAGCTTTAGAGCTGGCCAATCGCATGGGGATCAAGTACCGTGAAGGTTTTGTGAAAAACCGCTATATTGGACGCACCTTTATTATGCCCGGCCAAGCCGCGCGTAAAAAATCGGTGCGACAAAAACTTAATGCCATTGACCTTGAGTTTCGCGGTAAAAACGTGATGCTGGTGGATGACTCTATTGTTCGCGGCACCACCTGTAAGCAGATTATTCAGATGGCCCGTGAAGCCGGTGCTAAGAAAGTCTATTTCTGTTCCGCAGCACCCGCAGTGCGTTACCAGAATGTCTATGGCATCGATATGCCAAGCATCCATGAACTGATTGCGCACAACCGTACGACTGAGGAAATTGCTCAGCTGATTGGTGCCGACTGGTTGCTGTATCAAGATCTAGACGATTTGGTCGAGTCGGTCAGCGGTGGCAAGGTTAAGATTGATCAATTTGACTGTGCAGTATTTGATGGCAAATATGTCACCGGTGATATTGATGAGCAGTATTTACTGCGCATTGAGCGCGAGCGCAACGATCTTGAGTCGGTTAAGGCTGCCACAGATAGCGATGCGGAAGAAGAAAGCAACGACACTATCGATCTGCATAACAGCTGAGGTTAGTGTTTAACCCTAGGTGCCTGCTGGGCGCCTTGGTGATCATATGAGGCCCAGCTTGCTGAGCTGGGCTCTGTTTATTATTTCAAGTGTATAAGGTGTGCAGGTCATGACAACGGATTGGCAAGCAGGTCGACTCAATAGTGATCTCGATGAAGCAGGTTTTGATACCTTGGCGGTACGGGCTGGACAGTATCGCAGCTTTGAATCTGAACACAGTGAGGCGATTTTTACCACCTCCAGTTATGTCTTTCGCAGCGCTGCCGATGCAGCAGCTAGCTTTGCCGGTGAGCGTGCCGGTAACGTCTACTCGCGCTATACCAACCCCACAGTGCGCACTTTTGAAGAGCGTTTGGCCGCACTGGAAGGCGCAGAGAAGTGTGTCGCGACTGCTTCAGGGATGTCGGCAATTCTTGCGACGGTGATGAGTCTGTGCAGCATGGGTGACGAGATTCTGGTGTCCCGGAGCATCTTTGGCGCCACTGTCAGTTTGTTTGATAAATACTGTACCCGTTTTGGTATCAAAATCACTTACGTGCAGATTGATGATCTTGCGGCGTGGCAAGCAGCCTGCAGTGATAAAACTAAGCTGTTGTTTATTGAGTCACCCTCCAACCCATTAGCCGAATTGGCAGATATTCGCGCATTAAGTGACATTGCCCATGGGGCTGGTGCCTTATTGATGGTGGATAACTGCTTCTGCACTCCAGTCCTGCAAAAGCCGCTGTCCTTGGGCGCAGATATTGTTATTCATTCCGCGACTAAATACATTGACGGTCAAGGCCGTTGCCTTGGTGGCGCGGTCTTGGGCAGTGCTGAGTTGATGACTGAAGTAGTGGGTTTCTTGCGTACCGCTGGGCCGACTATGAGCCCATTTAATGCCTGGGTGTTTCTCAAAGGTTTAGAAACTTTACGCTTGCGTATGCATGCCCACTGCCAAAGTGCCCAGCAGTTGGCTGAATGGCTTGAGCAGCAGCCACAGGTTAAGCGAGTCTATTATGCTGGCTTAACCAGCCACCCGCAGCATGAATTAGCTAAGCAGCAACAAAGTGCTTTTGGTGCAGTGGTTAGTTTTGAGGTTGAAGGCGGTCAAGCAGGTGCATGGCGCTTTATTGATGCGACGCGGATGATTTCGATTACCGCCAATCTGGGTGATACCAAAACCACCATTACCCACCCAAGTACCACCACCCATGGTCGTTTAAAACCAGAAGAGCGGGAAAAGGCAGGGATCCATGACGGTTTAATCCGGGTGGCAGTGGGTTTGGAAGAGCTGGCAGATATTCAGGCGGATTTACAGCGTGGTTTAGCTGCACTCTAAGCAGTTTTTAGTAGAGATAAACAGCTGCTCAAGATAAACCAACCCCAACACGTTGCTCTGACTGGTTGGGGTTGTTTATATGCAGTTTTAAAAAGTTTGTTACTGCTGAACTTTAGCCTGTTGAATATGCTGTAAACCCTGTCGATACAGTTGCCACGCTAACAAACCAGCGGCCACATTCCCCAGTAGTACGCCCATATAGAGACCACTCATGCCGGCCAAGCTGGCGCCGAGCCACAAGGCGGGGAGGTAGCAAACAAATAGGCGCAAGGTTGAAATCCATACCGCGCGCATGGGCATCCCTAACGCATTACACACCGATACCATCAGCATGCATACGCCCAGCGCTGCATAACTGACCGGCACCCACAGCATATAACTCAGCAGATAGATTTCACTATCAGTGTCTGGTGCTAAAGCCGGGGCAATTAGCCCGCGACTGGCCATCCAAAACAGCGCAATAAGCACTTGCAAGCCTATGACAAAACGCACCGCAATTAAGACTAAGCTGTGCACCCGTGCTAATTGCTTAGAGCCAAATAAACGCCCAACCATGGGCGGTAAGGCCATGGTTAACGCCAGTACAATAACAATGGAAAATAACTCTAATCGGCTGCCAAGGGTCCAGGCAGCAATGGCGGAACCACCAAAGCTCGCCACTAAACGGGTGGCCAGCATTGCAGCGGTGCCGGGCATCAGTTGACTGAGCATCGCCGGTGCGCTGATCTGAGCAATATCAAGCAGGGCTGGGCCGGTGGGCAGCTGGTCAGGAGCAAAGCCTATCCATTGGCGCTTTAATACGCGCCAGTACATAATTCCAGAGCCTATCAAGCACGCCACGATAGTAGCGTAGGCAGCGCCCGGTAAGCCCCAGCCAAAGGTGAAAATAAACAATGGATCGAGTAGCATATTTAATACACTGGTGACCACCATCATTAAGCCCGGTAAGCGGGTGTCGCCGTTGGCCCGGGAGATACTATTAGCAAAGTATAAAAAGGCACCCAACCAAGCGCTGGTCAGCCAAGGCAGCCAATAGCTTTCAGTGTAGGGCAGTAACCCAGCACTGGCGCCCAGTGCGTTGAGTAAGGGCAGCCGCAGCAACCAAATCATTACACATAAAATCAATGACAGGCAGCAGCCGGCTAACACCACCAGACCGCCTAAATTCTTCGCCCGCTGCGGATTGCCAGCGCCAATGGCACGGGAAATCAACGCCGTGGAAGCAATACCAATGCCAATATGAACACCAATCAGCAACTGCTGCAGCGGCAGGGTAAAGCCCATGGCAGCAAGGGGTTGCATGCCGAGCATACTGATAAAAATACTGTCCACCAACTGGAAGCTCATCAGTGCAACAGCGCCAAATAGCATTGGCCAAGTCATACTGAATAAAGCGCGCGGCAGTGATTGATCCGCTAAGTATTGTTTTTGCATAGCTGGTTGAGCTGCCGAGTACTGTTGAGTGGACGACTATGGTAGCACTCCACGAGGGTTTATGTGATGCTGATAGGTCACTCTGATTTTAAGAGCTATAAAGAGGGCAATGCTATGAGCGAGCAGCACGAAGTGGCTTTTTCTGTATTGGATTTAGCGTCACGTAAAGATACCGATCAAGGGCCAGGACCTGCCTTACAGCGTTCGTTAGCCTTAGCGCAACATGTTGAAAAACTAGGCTTTACCCGTTTCTGGGTGGCTGAACACCATAATATGGATGCCATTGTCAGTTCAGCAACTGCGGTATTAATTGGTTATCTTGCCAGTGGCACAGAGCGTATTCGCTTGGGTGCCGGTGGAGTGATGCTGCCGAACCATGCGCCGATCGTGATTGCTGAGCAATTTGGTACCTTAGAAGCCCTCTATCCTGGACGGATTGATTTAGGTTTGGGTCGCGCAGCAGATCAAAAGATTATTGCTATGCCAGGGGTGGACAGTAATGTACCTCTTTGGCTGTTGGGTTCCAGTTTGTTCAGCGCGCAATTAGCTGCAGAGTTGGGCTTGCCGTACTCGTTTGCCTCACATTTTGCTCCGCGCATGATGATGCAAGCGATTGAAACGTATCGCCACAACTTTAAGCCATCTGCGGTATTGGATAAGCCCTATGTCATGCTGGGAATACCCTTGGTGGCAGCGGCAACTGATGCGGAAGCCGACTTTTTAGCCACAACAACCTACCAACGGATTTTGGCCTTGATTCGTGGACAAAGTATGCTGATGCGTCCGCCGGTAGAGAGTATGCAAGACTTATGGCGTCCTCACGAAGAGCAGACGGTCAAAGAGTTTTTAAGCATGGGTATGATTGGCAGTGCCGACAGCATTGGACAAAAAATGCAGGTGTTGCTGGAGCACACCCAAGCCGATGAGCTGATTTTTACCTGTGATCTGTATGAGGACGACGACCGCTTACGTTCGTTTGATATCCTGGCTGGACTAAGGGGCTCCTTGTAGATCGGGCTCTAGCCCGATATGTCGCACTGAAGGGACGACCTACATTTAGGGCAGCGTCCATGCTTACGTAGGTCGTCCATTTATGGGCGACACCAGCGCAAAATGAATAGGCCATTTATTTATGAGCGAGATAAACGCAAAAGCCAATCGATATATGCATCTTGTCTGCAGGATCTGTCGACCTTAAAAGGTCGACCTGCATTTATGGGACGAACATCATTAACGCGGTTTTTGCCGAGCATTGGTGCTGTTGCAGGTCGGACTGAAGTCCGACCCTATACCTGTCCAGCATAATTAACGTGGTTTCGCCGGTGCGCCCCGTCGTTTGCCACCTTTGCCTGCAGGTTTTTGCCCTCTTTGCGCACGCAGTTTGGCTTCAGCGGCTGCTTTCGCTTGTTCGCGCTTATGCCAGCTGGGCTTATCTTCTGTGGTCCGGGGCGGAACCCCAGTGTGTTGAGTAAGCAGTGGTCGCGCAGTTTTCTTGCTCCGAGCTGGGGTTGAGTTTTTCCGCCGTGCGCTGCGATAGCCATCCGTCTGTGGCTGGTGCGCAGGCACCAACTGATGTTTGCCGTTACCAATTAAATCCGCGCGACCCATCTGGATTAACGCTTCGCGAATTATTGGCCAAGATTTTGGATCGTGATAGCGCAAGAAGGCTTTATGCAAGCGTCGTTGCTCTTCACTTTTCACAATCTCAGTGTTTGGGCTTTTATAGGTGATTTTACGCAACGGATTTTTACCCGAGTGGTACATCGCCGTTGCCGTGGCCATGGGTGAAGGGTAAAACGCTTGCACTTGGTCAGCACGGAAGTTGTTATTTTTCAGCCACAGTGACAGGTTGAGCATATCCTGGTCTGTAGTGCCGGGGTGTGCAGCGATAAAATAAGGAATCAGATATTGTTCTTTACCCGCTTCTTTAGTGTACTGCTCAAACATCTTGCGAAAGCGTTCATAGCTGCCAATGCCCGGCTTCATCATATGATCCAGCGGGCCTTCTTCGGTGTGCTCTGGGGCAATCTTTAAATAGCCGCCCACATGGTGGGTCACCAGTTCGCGCACATACTCAGGGGATTCCACCGCTAAGTCATAGCGCAGGCCTGAGGCAATCAACACCTTTTTCACCCCAGGTAATTCACGGGCCTTACGGTACAGCTCTATAAGAGAGGAGTGGTCGGTATTCAAGTTCGGGCAAATGCCGGGGAACACACAGGATGGCTTGCGGCACACTTCTTCAATTTCTTTGCTCTTGCAGGCTAAGCGATACATATTTGCCGTAGGCCCACCAAGGTCGGACACCACGCCAGTAAAGCCCGGTACCTTGTCACGCATTTGTTCGATTTCTTGCAAAATCGACTCATGGGAACGGCTTTGAATAATTCGCCCTTCGTGCTCGGTAATAGAGCAGAAGGTGCAGCCGCCGAAACAGCCGCGCATAATATTGACCGAGAAACGAATGGTTTCGTAAGCAGGGATTTTAGCATCGCCGTACTTGGGGTGTGGCACCCGCGCATAGGGCAGGCCAAACACGTAATCCATTTCTTCGGTGGTCAATGGAATCGGTGGCGGATTGAGCCAAATATCTTGATTGTCATGGCGCTGAACCAAGGCACGGGCATTGCCCGGGTTGGTCTCTAAATGTAGCACACGGTTGGCGTGGGCATAGAGCACTGGATCATTGCGCACTTTTTCAAACGACGGAATACGAATCACCGTACGCTCACGGGTGAGGCGTGGGTGATCGATTAGTTGCACAACCTGGACATCAGATTGCTCAGGCTGCTCACCGGCCTGCTGCTCAATGGCGCAAGCGTCGGTGTCCTGGGTGTTCACATAAGGGTTAATAATGCGGTCAACACGGCCGGGGCGATCAATGCGGGTGGAGTCCAGCTCAAACCAACCAGCTGGAGTATCACGGCGAATAAAAGCGGTACCACGGATATCGTCAATCTCAGTGATGGACTCGCCCCAAGATAAACGCTGGGCCACTTCGACAATGGCGCGCTCAGCGTTACCGTACAATAGAATATCTGCAGTGGCGTCCATTAAAATAGAGCGGCGTACGCTGTCTTGCCAGTAATCATAATGGGCAATACGGCGCAATGAAGCCTCAATGCCACCTAAGACAATTGGAATATGACTATAGGCTTCTTTACAACGCTGGCTGTACACCAAGCTGGCACGGTCTGGGCGACTACCGGCTTGGCCGCCTGCAGTATAGGCATCATCCGAACGCATTTTACGGTCGGCGGTATAGCGGTTAATCATTGAGTCCATATTGCCGGCGGCCACACCAAAGAACAGGTTAGGCTCACCCAGTTGCATAAAGTCGTCTTTGTTGCGCCAATCGGGCTGGCTGATAATGCCAACTCGAAACCCTTGTGCTTCCAGTACGCGGCCAATCACCGCCATGCCAAATGACGGGTGATCCACATAGGCATCACCGGTCACAATGATCACATCGCAAGAATCCCAGCCAAGCTGGTCCATTTCTTCGCGTGAAGTGGGTAAAAAAGGTGCAGGACCAAAGCATTCGGCCCAGTACTTAGGATAATCGTATAAGGGTTTAGCAGCGTGCATAAAAATGACCTATATCAAGATTAAGGAAATATAGCATAAAAGTGTGCTGTAGAAGCAGGATTGAGAGAGCGGGAGTCCATGCTCTGCTTATGCTAAGGTGCACTGTTCAATTGATAACATCAGTTTAGAAGGTGGCAGATGCCGGCTGAACCGCTAAAACTCCGCATCGTGCGGGATTTATTGCTCAATAACGCAGCTGCGCAGCCCTATTTAAGTGCTGCCAGTGGAATGTGGATAGTCAATGGCACGCTGTATGTGGTGGCCGATGATCAGCTGCAGCTTGGGGTGTTTTCCCTGTTAGACACTGAGCCTGGGGACGCGTTAACCATTATTCCAGGAGTTTTGCCGACAGACGGTAAGCAACGTAAAGCGGTTAAGCCTGACTTTGAAAGCCTGACCGGTCTGCCAGCCTCTGCAAGATATCCTTATGGTGCTTTATTGGCCTTAGGTTCGGGTTCAACCGAGCTGCGTAAACGCGCTATGCTTTGGCCGTTTAACCAGCAACAAAAATTAGTGGATAAGCCTCAGTTGTTTTCTTTGCAAGCACTCTATCAACCCCTGGAGGCGCTGTTTGGCGACCTTAATATTGAAGGTGTGGTGGTGCAAGGTGATTGCCTTAAACTGTGGCAAAGGGCGAATAACCAACACCGTGACAATGCAGTGATTGAGTATTGCTTATCTGAGTTTTATAGATTAATCGATGCTCAACCGCGGGATGCTGTATCAATCCAGCCGCAACATATTGAGCGTTATGATCTGGGTAAGGTGGCGGGCGTGCCACTGACTTTTACTGATGCTTATGCCTTGCCGGATGGGATGTGCTTATTTGCTGCGGCGGCAGAAAATACCAATGACAGCTATCTGGACGGCGAGTGCGTTGGCGCTGCGCTTGGTTTGATTGACCAGCAGCGCCAGTTACGCTGGATTAAAGCTGTGCAACCGATTTACAAAATTGAAGGTATCAGTGCTCAGCAAGTGGCTGGGCAGCTTAAAATACACTTAGTCAGCGATGCTGATAACCCCAGTGTGCCGGCTAAACTACTAGAGCTTTGTGTTAAGTATCCCTTGTAAGATTATGATTTTTATGGAGAGTTTTAAATGAATACTCAACAGCGTGCCCAAGCGCGCGACCAAGCGATGCGTAAGACCAGTGTAGTTGGTGCCATCGTCAATTTAATTTTAACCATTGTAAAAATTATTTTTGGCGTTATTGGCCAGTCAACCGCTTTAGTTGCCGATGGGGTGCACTCGTTAGCGGATTTAAGCACAGACTTAATGGTGTGGTTTGCCGCTAAATACAGCAATCAACCGGCGGATAAAGATCATCCGTATGGTCATGCACGGATTGAAACAGCCTTTACCGTTGGGCTGGGGGTGGTGCTGATTATTACCGCCATCGGCATTGTGGTTGATTCGGGACAGCGTCTACTCAATCCTGATACTTTGCTGCAACCCACGCCGATTGTGCTATTGATCGCTGCCATTTCTATTGTCGCCAATGAAGGCTTGTATCACTACACCGTGCGCATTGCGCGTAATATTAATTCCAACTTATTAAAAGCCAACGCCTGGCATCACCGCTCCGATGCAATCTCTTCGGTTGTGGTGCTGATTGGTGTGGCCGGTAGCTTATTGGGCGTGCCTTACTTGGATGCGTTTGCCGCTTTAGGCGTGGCCTATATGATCGGTAAAATTGGTTGGGATCAAGCCTGGTCGTCTATTCGTGAGTTGGTTGATACCGGCATGGAGCCTAAAACTGCCGCTGCGGTTGAACGCATTATTGAAAATATTGAAGGCGTGCAAAGCATGCATATGCTGCGCAGTCGCCGTATGGGTGAGAGCTATTTAGTGGATATGCACATTGAAGTGGATGAGCGTTTAAGTGTGTCTGAAGGGCATAAGATTGCGGAGTATGTGCGCTTAAAGCTGATTGAATCAAATAAAAACATCAGCAGTGCCTTGATCCATATTGATCCAGAGGATGATTCTTTAGAGTTACTGTGCATTGGCTTGCCCTTTAGGCGCGAAGTCTTAGCCGATTTGCGTAAGGTTTGGGCTGGGGAGGTGGATGCGGCGGATTGTGATTCAGTGACGTTGCATTATCTCAGCGGCAAAGTGCATGTGGATTTAGTGCGGCCGATGCGAGATGCCAGTGAAAGCTTATCGCGACGCCTGGAAGAGAAAGCGCAAAGGTTAGATTACATCGGTCAGGTGCGTATTTTTTATCAATACACCTAGTCTTAAACGCAGTCTTGGTGAACCACTGCGCATTTTCTCGTAGTGGTTTGCAACTGACAACTCCTGATAAAGACCCTCTATGAGCATAACGTTACGTAAGCAAATACCGACCCGCATTGGCGGCATGATGATTATTGCCGGCACTGCCATTGGTGCGGGAATGCTGGCCAATCCCACGGCCACATCAGGGGTTTGGTTTCTGGGGTCAGTGTTGGTGCTGCTGTATGTGTGGTTGTGCATGTATCTATCAGGCTTGATGCTGCTCGAAGCGACACTGCATTTCCCACAAGGTGCCAGCTTTCATACAGTGGTGCGGGGGTTGCTGGGGCCGGGCTGGAGTTTAGTCACCGGTTTTACCGTGGCTTTTGTTTTGTATTCACTGACCTACGCCTATATTTTTGTCGGCGGCGGTTTAACCCAGAACAGTCTAGTGACCATCAGTGGCTGGTTGACTGAGCAACCTGTGACCATTTCCCGTGAGCTCTCTGCAGTGGTGTTTTTGCTAGTCTTGGCCACGTCAGTGTGGATCTCCACCAAGGTGGTCGACCGTTTTTCCACTGTTTTGATTGGTGGCATGCTGGTCAGCTTCTTTCTCTCCACCGGTTCATTGCTCCAGAGTGTCAGCCTTGAGGTGCTGCTGGATAGCGCTGTGGCAGGAGAATCGAACTATTGGCGCTATGCGTGGGCGGCGTTGCCGGTGTGTTTGGCATCCTTTGGCTATCACGGCAATGTGCCGAGTTTAGTCAGCTACTACAATAAACAAGCGCAGCCGGTGGCGCGCAGTATTTTGTGGGGTTCACTGTTAGCTCTCGGCATCTATTTGCTGTGGCAATTAGCCGTGCAAGGCAACTTGCCCAGAGCAGAATTTGCTCCGGTGATTGCCGCCGACGGTGATGTGACTGCGTTGCTGGCGGGATTAAATAACTATGTCACCACCGATGCTGTGGCACGCTTTTTAAATGCTTTTGCCTTTATGGCCATTGCCAGTTCATTTTTGGGTGTGACCTTAGGCTTATTTGATTATCTACGCGACTTGATTGGCTTGGCTGATACGCCTTTTGGGCGTTTAAAGACCGCCGCAGTAACCTATGTGCCACCGCTTTTGGCCTGCCTATTGTTTCCCACAGGCTTTGTTAAAGTGATGGGCTATGTGGGGCTGATGGCAGCGATTTGGGCTGCATTGATTCCTGCATTATTGGTGCGCGCGTCACGCAAGCGTTATCCCAATGCCGCTTATCAAGTTAAAGGCGGGGCTTGGCTGGTTGGCTTTGTAGTGCTCTTTGCCGTTACCGTCTTTAGCGTACAAATACTTATGCTGCTCAATTGGCTGCCTGTGTTTAAAGGCTAAAAGCCGACGCTGGCGCAACCTAGCTCTGTACGAGCGGTCTATGACCGCGACAGCGCTTGCAGGCAATATTTGGGCGGGTGGGTTGGTAGAGTATAAGAGTAGATATAGGTTGGTAGGAGCACAGACATGGCTAGCTGGTATAGGTGCACCGCAGCTGCGACAGAGGCAGCCGCCGAAGTACTTTAGTGCCTCGCGGCAAGCGGTTAAGCCTGCGGCGAGGTATTCTGTACGCTGACTGTTTCGGTCAGTCTTTAAGTTTACTCCTTGCTCGGCCAGCTTCTACGTTTAGTGATTGAGCCTGGGGTGGTTTTGCTAGCTTTGCTTGAAGTTGGGTGCAGCATATCTTCTGGGCGCACCCACTCAGAAAACTGCTCATCAGTGACCAGCTCTAATTCAATTGCCGCTGCACGTAAAGTGAGGTTCTCTTCGTAAGCTTTCTTAGCTATTTTCGCGGCATTGTCGTAACCGATATGACGGTTCAGAGCAGTAACGAGCATCAAACCATTTTCTAGGTGATCAGCCATTTGCTGTTCATTGGCCTGCATACCTGCAACGCAATGTTTTTGGAAGTTGCGGCAACCATCAGCCATTAACTCAATGGATTCGAGCAGGTTGTGAATAATAACTGGCTTAAACACGTTGAGCTGTAAATGGCCATTGCTGGCGGCAATATTAATGGTGACATCATTCCCCATCACTTGGCAGGCCAGCATGGATAGCGCTTCACACTGAGTCGGATTCACTTTGCCGGGCATAATTGAGCTGCCTGGTTCGTTGGCGGGCAATAACACTTCGGCTAAACCAGCACGTGGGCCCGAGCCTAAAATGCGCAAGTCATTGGCAATTTTCATCAGCGCTACTGCAAGGGTTTTTAACCCGCCGGATAAGCTGACTAACGGCTCATGACCCGCCAGTGCGGCGAACTTGTTGGGGGCAGTGGTTAATTTCAAACCAGTCGCCGAGGCCAGTTCTTTGGCAATATTTTCTGCAAAGTCAGCATTGGCATTGAGACCCGTGCCCACCGCGGTGCCACCTTGGGCCAATTGACCTACGGCCGGCAAAGTTGCGGCAATGGCGTCGGTGGCATAATCCAGTTGCGCGACAAAGGCTGATAACTCTTGACCAAAGGTCACTGGGGTAGCATCCATCATATGGGTGCGGCCAGTTTTTACTAAATTAGCATAGCGCTTGGCTTGTTGATCTAAGCCATCGCGGAGCATTTTTACCGCAGGAAATAAATCGTGTTCAACAGCTTGCAGCGCCGCAATATGCATGGCAGTGGGGAAGCAGTCGTTGGAGCTTTGTGCGCGGTTAACGTGATCATTGGGGTGGACAGGGGACTTGCCACCAATGCCTTGACCGGCAATTTCATTAGCGCGACCAGCAATGACTTCATTGGTGTTCATATTGCTTTGCGTGCCGCTACCGGTCTGCCACACCACCAATGGGAAGTGCTCATCAAGCTTGCCAGCAATCACTTCATCAGCGGCCTGCTCAATCAGCTGAGCAATGTCTTCAGGCAACTCACCTAAACGAGCATTGACGCGGGCAGCTGCTTTTTTAACCTGGGCTAAGGCGTGCACAACAGCCAGCGGCATGGGTTGTGAGCCAATGGCAAAGTTAAGTTTAGAACGCTGGGTTTGTGCACCCCAGTAAGCATTTGCAGGTACTTCAATGGCACCTAAACTATCGGTTTCTGTACGGGACATAAATAAATCTCCAACGATGATGTGAGGATTACTCGTCTTTTTGACGTTCTTGCGCCTCTAATTCAGCATTGCGTTGGCGCATTAATTCCAGTTTGTCATCACTAATGGGCATTTTGTTAGCAGTATTACGTAGCATGAGAAGACTGCCCACAATTGAGCCAAGAACTAGCGCGATCAATAACCAGATATACCAAGGCATGGCGACTCCAAAAGCTCTGCGGAAGAGAGCTGACTCACAGATTCTATTAGTAACAATGTTACATTATTTTCACTGACTTCACCATTATTAAGCTTTAGAAGGGTTTATTGCTCCTGTAGTTTGTGCTAAGGGGTTGCTGGTGTGTCCGAGTTTATGAGCCTTTATTTTTGATACAAAAAATTTGAAGCATTCAAGTGGATGGGACAGATCGCCTTGATCAACGCTACAATGCAGTGGATATTATTGATACGAGACTCAGACCATGCCCAGCACCATTTCTAGCCCTGTTATAGTTGCCTTAGATTTTCCCAGCGAAGCTCAAGCGTTAGCCCTTGCTGAGCGTTTAAATCCTCAACAATGCCGCCTTAAAGTGGGTAAAGAGTTGTTTACCCGCAGTGGCCCTAAAGTGGTTGAAGCTTTGCATGCTATGGGTTTTGAGGTTTTTTTAGACCTTAAGTTTCATGATATACCCAACACTACCGCGATGGCGGTAAAAGCTGCCGCTGAACTGGGTGTATGGATGGTCAATGTGCATTGTTCCGGTGGTTTAAAAATGCTGCATGCCTGCCGTGAAGTACTGGATTTGCATGAGGGGCATAAACCCTTATTAATTGGCGTAACCGTATTGACCAGCATGGAGCAAGAAGACTTAGCCGGCATTGGTTTGGATGTCAGTCCTGAGGAACAAGTCTTGCGTTTGGCTGGTTTAGCCGAGCAGGCCGGTTTAGATGGGTTGGTTTGCTCCGCCCAAGAGGCCAGCCTGTTGAAGCAACATTGGCCCGATGGCTTACTGGTGACTCCAGGTATTCGTCCAATGGGCAGTATTGAAGATGATCAAAAACGTATTCTAACGCCAGTGCAAGCCATCGAGGCGGGCGCTGATTACCTGGTTATTGGCCGCCCAATCACTCAAGCTGCAGACCCAGCACAAGCGTTAAACGATATCTTTGCCGAGCTGGCATAATGATTGTTTAACTAATAACAGTTAACATCTATCGCAAGCTAACACCTGTCGCTGGTGTAGCTCTTGTATGAGCGGTCATGGATCGCTCGTACCAGGGTGGGCCGTACGTACAGGGACATCGTACAGGGATATTAGTGCGGCGGCGCGCATAAAGCTAGAGTAGTGCGGGATGCAGGCGGCTAACCGCTCAAACAACCAGCAATTGGCAGTCAACAGGCAGCTGATCTGCGACACAGTGTGAAAACCGAGTCGCAGATCAGCTGGGGTTGTTAACTGTTGCTTTGCCAGTTTTGTGGCAGGTTTATAAAATCGACCATTTCGCGTAAACGGCCGTGATCACGGTCATTAAAGATAAACTCTAAACGGAACTGGTGGCAAAACTCCGGCTCATTGTGCTTTTCAGGGCAATAATCGACTTGCTCATAACCGCCTGAAGTGCAGATATCGGCAAACTCTTTGTGCAGGGTGTCCATGGCATTTTCATTTAGAGGGTAGTTCATCCGTACCACAAAGATATGGCGGAACCAGCGTGACGAGTGGAAATTTCGGTAAAATCGAGCAATCTCTTCACCTGCTTCTTGGGGGGTGCGCACCTGGCGCATTAAGCGTAAATCACTGGGCAGAATGTAGTTTTTATCCACCAACTCATCGCGCATAAACTCCAGTGCTCTGTCCCAATAAGTACCGCCTTCTTGGTCCAGCAGCACTACCGGTACCAGCGGACTTTTACCAGTTTGCATCAAGGTCAGCACTTCCAGCGCTTCATCTAAAGTACCGAAGCCACCGGGGCAGAGCACCAGCGCATCGGCTTCTTTAACAAAAAACAGCTTACGCAAAAAGAAGAAGTGAAAAGTCAGCAGATTACCGCTGCCATGCACTGTTTCATTGGCGCCTTGCTCAAAGGGTAGAGCGATATTCAGCCCCAAGCTGTTTTCTAAGCCTGCACCTTCATGAGCGGCTGCCATAATGCCGCCGCCAGCACCGGTAATCACCATCAAATTATGCCGTGCGAGAATCTCACCCAGCTCCACTGCTTGCCTATACAGGGGATGATCAGGTTCCGTACGTGCTGAGCCAAACACGGTGACCTTACGCCGGCGCTTGAAACGTTCCAGCAAGCTGAACGAAGTTTCCATCTCACGCAGGGTGCGCAGCATAATTTTAGCATCCCAACGATTGCGATCGTCTTCTGCCATACGCGCCACAGTCAGCATCATATCTCGATACAGTTCACGGTTCTGACTGGTTGGTGGTACCGCCAGTTGCAGCAGTTCATCCACCTTGCCGTCTAAATCTATATTACTGACCTGATACTGACGTGCTAAATAATCATCATTTTCAAACGTCATAGTAACTCCTTATAAAGCAATGCGATCACCGAGCTCAGGGATATTGACATCCCAATCTAAGCGTTTTTTAAACTCGCTCTGGAGGATCAGCATTTTTTCCAACTCGCCATGAATTAGATGTAGTTCAGGGCGGCTGTCGAAATGGCTGGCCCATTCAATCAATTGCGATTGCCCTGCATGGGCAGAGAAACCGCCTAAAGTATGCACTTGCGCGCCGACCATAATGTCTTCTTTGAAGATCCGCACAGTTTTAGCCCCATCAACAATGGCTCGTCCATTGGTGCCACGGGCTTGGAAACCGGTGAAAATAATATGGCAATCGGTGCGCCAGAGGTTGTGCTTAAAATGGTGAATAATCCGTCCACCGTTGCACATGCCGCTACCAGCAACAATTATAGCGCCGCTTTTGACTTCGTTAATCGCCATGGATTCTTGCGGGGTTGGTGTGAGTTTTAAAATTGGCAACCAATCGTGCACGTTGTGAATATTATGCTTAATCAGCATGGCGCGGTGTTCTTCATCGAAATCGTCGCGGTGATGGTAGTAAATATCATTGGCGCGAATCGCCATTGGGCTGTCTAAGTACACCGTATGCTGGGGCAGACGACCTTCCTGATAGAAACGACCTAAGTGGAATAAAATATCTTGGGTACGACCCACCGAGAACGCCGGAATCATCACATTGCCGCCGTCTTTTTCGGCTTGCTCTAGAATCGCAACCAGTTCATCCAGAGTGTCTTCATTACAGCGATGGTCACGGTCACCGTAGGTGGATTCCAACATCAGGACATCGGCGTGTTTGAGAATTTTAGGGTCTTTCATTAAGGGCGAGCAAGTGCTGCCCAGATCGCCGGAGAACACCAAAGTACGCACACTGTCATTGGGTTCGCTAAACTCTAATTTAACTATGGCTGAACCAATAATATGACCGGCATCATGGAAGGATACTTTGACCCCAGGTACCACTGTAGTGGGTACTTCATAATCCACTGGCTCACGTAGTTCCAGCACGCGCTCTGCATCTTTGCTGACGTAAATGGGTTTTAACGGCTTTTTACCACGGCGGGCCCGCCAGCGGTTTTCCCATTCGGTATCTTTTTCTTGGATATGGGCTGAGTCGAGCAACATCAATTCCATTAATTCACAGGTGGCATCCGTTGCATAAATAGGGCCGCGGAAACCTTCAGCCACTAAGCGCGGTAACATTCCGCTGTGATCAATGTGCGCATGGGAGATGACCACCGCATCAATGTGTTCTGGATTAAAGGTAAAAGCAGAGCGGTTATCATGCTCTTCACCTTTGTCGTCGTTATCGCCCCCTTGTTGCATGCCACATTCAAGGAGAATGTTCTTTTTATCATAGGTCTCTATAAGGTAGCAGGAGCCAGTAACTTGTTGAATTGCACCGAGAAAATTTAATAGGGCCATGAAATTTCCTTCTTGGCTGGATGAATAGAGTAGTGCTGGGTGAGCAGTTGTTGTCGCGTATCATGATATCCTTACGGGGTTGTCTTTAAACTGCACCACATTCGAGTTTATGGAGTTATTACTATGCATCAGATTTTGCCGAGCCAAGCTGACTTAAACGAACATGCTGAAACTGAGCCAGCGTTTGCACAGTGGCAAAAGGGCTATGGCCCAATCGAGCACACGGCAGAAACTCAAGCTGCAGTATATCGACTTGCCCATCAGCTTGTGCAAGCTGGTAAGCAACCTGATATCTCTACTGTATACCGTAAATTAACAGCTTTGGATAAAATAACTGCAGCAGGTATGTCATTGGTTGTGCATATGACCTATGCCAGCAAAATCCACCTCGACGGCAGTGAATTAACCGCGGACGAGTTTAAAGTCCAACCTGAAGGGCATACCGGTGGCTCATTGAATATGGTGCCAGGCTACGCCGCCTATATGGCGCTCAATGCTTTGACTGGCGAAACCCGCGGTTGGTTAATGGGGCAGGGACACAGTGTGGCAGCGGTTGAAGCACTCAACGTGTTGCTGGGTAACCTGCATCCTGAGCAGCAAGAAGCCTATGGTAATGGCGAAGAAGGCATCAACCGTTTACTGCAAGATTTCTACAGTTATGAAATTGCCCCTGATGGCACCATGGCTGCACCTTTAGGCAGTCATGTGAACCCCCATACCGCCGGTGGCATCATTGAAGGCGGTTACTTAGGTTTTGCTGAGCTGCAATATGCTCATATGCCGTTACCGGGTGAAAAGCTGATTGCGTTTCTTTCCGATGGCGCTGCAGAAGAACAGCGCGGCAGTGACTGGATTCCACGTTGGTGGCGGGCTGAAGACTGCGGTCCAGCATTGCCAATTATGATTGCCAACGGTCGTCGTATTGAACAGCGCACCGAGCTGGGCACTTTAGAAGGCTTAAAAGGCTTCCAACGGCATTTGCGCGGTTGTGGTTTTGACCCAATTGAGTTTGATGGCCGTGATCCAGCGGCTTTTCTCTGCACTATATGGGAAATGGAACAACGCTTAGAGCGTCGGGTGCAAGAAAAGAACAGCGGTATTTTATCCTACCCACTGCCCATTCCTTACGGCATTGCCGAGTCCACTAAGGGCTTTGGTTTTTATGGCGATGATGAAAATAAAGCGCACAACTTACCACTGCCCGGCAATCCGCACACCGATGAGCGGTCTCGCGAACTCTTTAATACCCATGTCAAGCCACTGTATGTCAGTCCTGAGGAAATGCGTGAAGCTTTGGCGCTGCTCAATACCCATAAAGAGCAGGATCGCTTACTAGAGCGCGATAACCCAATGGCCAATCGTTATCCGCACACACCGGTTCAACCTGAGTTGCACTACCGTGATGACACTTGCTCGACTATGGCGGCGATTGATCGTTACTTTGTCGATCTGGTTGCAGCAAACCCTGATTTGCGTCCGCGGGTAGGTAACCCTGATGAACTGGCCAGTAACCGTCTCACAGGGATACTGAAAGCCTTGCGTCACCGGGTCAGTGAGCCAGAAAACGAAACGGAAGCGGTGGACGGCAAAATTATTACCGTACTTAACGAAGAAGCGGTGGTATCAGCCTGTTTAGCCAACCAAGCAGGTTTAAACCTAGTGGCCAGTTACGAAGCCTTCTGTGTGAAAATGCTCGGTGCGGTACGACAAAACTTGATTTATGCCCGTCAGCAAAAAGAAATTGGTCGCCCCGCTGGTTGGTTAGGCTGGCCCTTGGTGGCAACCTCACATACGTGGGAAAATGGTAAAAATCAGCAGTCGCACCAAGACACCACCTTCTGTGAAGCCTTGCTCGGTGAGATGAGTGATGTGTCACGGGTACTTTTCCCTGCCGACCACAACAGTATGCTGGCGCTATTGCCGCAAATTTACAGCGCCCGTGGTCAGATAGCCTGTGTGGTCGCAGCTAAGCGTGATCGTCCAGCGTACTTTAGCCAAGAGCAGGCTGAGCAGTTGGCCATTGATGGCGCCATTGTTGTGGAAGAACATGAAGGCGCGGATCCATTGCTGCTGATTGCCAATGGCAGCTACCAGCTGGAGCAAGTGTTACGTGCCGGTCAGCGCTTGCAAGAAGCTGAGATGGGTTACCGCATTGTCTACTTGCAAGAGCCGGGTCGCTTCCGTGTGCCCCGTGACCGTTGGGAGTTAGAGAGCGTGGCCAGTGATGAACTGGTGGAGAAGCTTTTCCCCAAACGCTTCCGCTCACGAGTGGTCCTCACCCATATGCGTCCAGAAGTGTTGCGCGGGCATTTATGGCAGATTCTGCCAGAAGCTGAAAACACCTATGTACTGGGTTACCGTAACCGTGGTGGCACCTTAGATGAGTTCGGCATGCAGTTTGTTAACCGCGCCTGCTGGGGCAATGTGTTAGCCGCCTGTGCGCGTTTACAAAACTTACCACGGACCGCTTTACTGACCAT
>CAJDVK010000027.1_pt1 | contig 25211 bp, 24 predicted proteins | sample 7391401 | NCBI WGS metagenome assembly CAJDVK01 (sample SAMEA7055696, study PRJEB34461) | soil metagenome | biome: terrestrial ecosystem; feature: Peninsula; material: soil | place: Antarctica | collected 2016
TCACGATCATTGGGAATTAAACGCACCCAAGGGTTGTGCTGACTGATCATATTTTCAATCTCAGCTAACGGCACATCTTTATTCAGCTTAATGGTCAATGCTTGGCTGTGGCAACGCATTGCCCCAACCCGCACGCAGATACCGTCAATATTGATTGGGTTTTTATACAGCCCCAGAACTTTGTTGGTTTCAGCTTGCGCCTTCCACTCTTCACGGCTTTGACCGTTTGGCAGTGCGCTATCAATCCATGGGATTAAGCTGCCGGCCAGCGGTACACCAAAGTGATCCGTTGGGCACTCATCGCTGCGCTGATATTCGGCCACTTTACGATCGATATCTAAAATTGCGCTGGCTGGATCCTGCAACTCACTGGCTACAGAGTCATGAATGCCGCCCATTTGGCGAATCAGTTCACGCATATTTTGCGCACCTGAACCACTGGCTATCCACTCAACCACACCAGCTTCAAACAAACCACCGAGCCCCATGAGCATCAGGCTGACGGTGCAGTTACCGCCAACATAATCTTTAACGCCATTATCCAGCGCTTGATCAATACCTTTGCGGTTGACTGGGTCCAGCACAATCATTGAGTGATCCTTCATGCGCAAGGCAGAAGCCGCATCAATCCAGTAACCCGCCCAACCTGCTTCACGCAATTTAGGGTACACAGCATCGGTGTAGTCACTGCCTTGACAGGTCAAGATGACATCCAGCGCTTTAAGCTCATTAATATCATAAGCATCTTTTAGCGTTGGAATATCTTTACCAATGGCAGGCCCTTCTCCGCCTACGTTGGAGGTGGTAAAGAACACCGGATCAATTAAATCGAAATCCTGTTCTTCGAGCATGCGCTGCATCAGCACTGAGCCCACCATGCCGCGCCAACCAATCAGACCTACACGTTTCATTATGACTACACCTATTGTTAGTTAACTTCCGCCACAAACATTCAGCTTCAAGCCCATGACGGATAGATTGAATTGACTCATCTTACAGTTTAGCAAGAGCTGCGACTACCGCGTCGCCCATTTCATCTGTACCCACTTTACGCATACCGGGGGAGAAAATATCACCGGTGCGCAGACCTTGATCCAGCACATCGCTCACTGCTTGTTCGATAGCATCTGCGGCTGCAAGTTCATTGAAGCTATAACGCAGCATCATCGATACAGACAAGATTGTCGCCAAGGGATTGGCCAAGTTTTGCCCAGCAATATCAGGCGCTGAACCATGACATGGCTCATACATACCTTTGTTATTGGAGTCCAAAGAGGCTGATGGCAGCATACCAATGGAACCGGTCAGCATTGAAGCTTGATCCGATAGAATATCACCAAACATATTTTCTGTGACAATCACATCAAACTGCTTGGGTGCACGCACCAACTGCATGGCTGCGTTATCCACATACAAGTGACTCAGTTCAACATCCGGATAATCCTTGGCAACTTCTACGACCACTTCGCGCCACAAACGGCTGGACTCCAAAACGTTGGCTTTATCCACTGAACACAGCTTTTTATTGCGCAAGCGGGCCATATCAAAACCAACTTTAGCAATCCGGCGGATTTCGCTTTCGCTGTACGGCAGTGTGTCATAAGCCATGCGTTCGCCATTTTCTAAAATCACAGTTTCACGTGGGCTGCCGAAATAAATACCACCGGTGAGTTCACGGACAATCAGAATATCTAAACCCGAGACCACTTCCGGCTTCAAGGTTGATGCTTCTGCCAGCTGCGGGTACAAAATGGCGGGACGTAGATTGCCAAATAAACCCAGCTCTGAACGGATTTTTAATAAACCACGCTCAGGTCGAATGGCGCGATCCAGATTATCCCACTGAGGACCACCCACCGCGCCCAGCAGAATTGCATCCACCTCACGGGCTAAGGCTAAAGTTGAATCGGCTAAAGGCACCCCATGCTTATCAATGGCTGCGCCACCTAACTCACCCTCAAGCAACTCAAAGCCTAAGTTAAACTTTTCATTGGCCAGCTCTAATACTTTAACCGCTTCGCGGGTGATTTCTGGGCCAATACCGTCACCAGGAAATACAAGAATCTTTTTCGACATGTTCAATACTCAGCGCCACGCTGATTCAGCAGCATGGCGCACTTGGTTAAATTAAAGGGCGTCAAACAGCCATGGATTGGCTTTTTTATAACCCACTTCAAACTCACGAATCAGCTCAGCATCTTGCAAGGTCAGACCAATATCATCCAAACCGTTGAGCAAGCAATGCTTACGGAACGCATCCACTTCAAAGCTATATTGCACACCATCTGGGCGGGTGACAGTTTGCTCAGCCAAATCAATGGTCAGCTCATAGCCTTCCACAGCTTCAGCCTGAGCAAACAGCTCATTGACTTCAGCAGCGGTTAACACAATGGGTAACAAACCATTTTTAAAACTGTTGTTATAGAAAATATCAGCAAAGCTTGGCGCAATAATCGCGCGAAAGCCATACTCTTCTAACGCCCAAGGCGCATGTTCACGACTGGAGCCGCAACCAAAGTTTTCTTGCGCCAGCAAGACACTGGCACCTTGGTAACGTGGCTGATTCAAGACAAACTCAGTATTAATAGGACGCTTGCTGTTGTCCATACCAGGCTGGCCTTCATCCAAGTAGCGCCACTCATCAAATAAGTTCTCACCAAAGCCGGTGCGCGCAATGGATTTTAAAAACTGCTTTGGAATAATCTGGTCAGTATCTACGTTGGCACGATCCAACGGAGCAACTAAACCCTGATGTTGAGTAAAGGCTTTCATGCTTATGCTCCCTCGTTCATTAATTCACGTACATCAACAAAGTGACCTTTAACTGCCGCCGCTGCGGCCATGGCTGGACTGACCAAATGGGTGCGGCCACCGGTGCCTTGACGGCCTTCAAAGTTCCGGTTAGAGGTTGATGCACAATGCTCGCCACTGCCCAACTTATCTGGGTTCATGGCCAAGCACATGGAGCAACCAGGTTCGCGCCATTCAAAACCAGCCTCTAAGAAAATCTTATCTAAACCTTCTTCTTCTGCTTGCTGCTTAACCAAACCTGAACCTGGCACCACCATGGCTTGAATCACATTACTGGCCACTTTACGGCCTTTGGCCACTTCTGCTGCAGCGCGCAAGTCTTCAATCCGCGCGTTGGTGCAGGAACCAATAAAGACCCGATCCAACTTAATGTCAGTAATCGCTTGATTGGCTTGCAACCCCATATATTTCAAAGCACGGGTGATGGAATCACGTTTAACTGGATCCGCTTCTTGCGCAGGATCTGGCACATTGGCATCCACGGGCAAGACCATTTCAGGCGAGGTTCCCCAGCTCACTTGCGGGATAATATCTTCCGCTCGCATTTCTACAACAGTGTCAAAGTGCGCATCAGCATCAGAGACTAAATTTCCCCACGCCGCCACCGCTGCATCCCACTGCGCACCTTTTGGCGCATAAGGGCGACCTTTGACATAATCAATGGTCTTCTGATCCACCGCTACCATGCCCACCCGCGCACCGGCTTCAATGGACATATTACATACCGTCATCCGCCCTTCCATGGACAACTCACGGATTGCGCTGCCAGCAAACTCAATGGCATGACCATTGCCGCCGGCAGTACCGATTTTGCCGATAATCGCCAAAACGATATCTTTAGCAGTGACACCTGCAGGAATCTTACCTTCAACCCGTACTTGCATGTTTTTCATTTTCTTCGCAACCAAGCACTGGGTTGCCAATACATGCTCTACTTCTGACGTACCGATACCATGGGCTAACGCACCAAAGGCACCATGGGTTGAGGTATGTGAGTCGCCGCAGACAACGGTCATGCCTGGCAAGGTGGCGCCCTGTTCTGGACCAATCACATGGACAATGCCTTGGCGAATGTCATTCATTGGAAACTGCAAAATACCGTACTCATTGCAGTTATCATCCAAGGTGCGCACCTGAATACGTGACACTTCATCGGCAATGGCTTCAATGCCACCGGCACGCTCTTTTTTAGTGGTCGGCACGTTATGGTCTGGGGTGGCGATATTGCTATCAATGCGCCACGGTTTACGACCTGCTAAACGCAAACCCGCAAAGGCTTGTGGCGACGTCACTTCGTGTAAAATATGGCGGTCGATGTAAATCAACGAAGAGCCGTCATCACGACGCTTTACTTCGTGCATCTCCCATAATTTGTCGTACAGTGTTTTTCCAGCCATTAGACCGTCCTCATCAATGTTGTGCGCAGCGGTCATGCACCTACTGCTTATACGTTCAGTTTAAGAACTTTACTCGAATAACTCAAATTGATATTTCTTATCCATTAGATTCCATTTGGGAATAGCAGTATAGTCAATATATTCTCTCTGCGATTATCGGAGCACTGCTGATGGATCTGGCCAACCTGCACACCTTTATTGCTATTGCCGAGCAACGCAGTTTTTCTTTAGCCGGTGAACGCTTACATGTGACTCAGCCAGCAATTAGCAAACGTTTGGCCAGCCTTGAAGAGCAACTGGGGATGCGCTTATTTGACCGTGTCGGCCGAGAAACCCGACTGACTGAAGCTGGTCTCGCCTTATTGCCTCGGGCTTACCGCATCGTCAACGAGCTGGATGATGCACGCCGGGCGCTCAGTAACCTAAGTGGCAGCGTCAGCGGTCGCTTAAGTTTAGCCACCAGCCATCATATTGGTTTGCGCCGCTTGCCACCGTTATTACGTGCTTTTACCAAAGACTATCCTGAAGTGATGCTGGATATTCGTTTTCTCGACTCTGAAGTGGCTTATGCCGATGTCCTGCACGGCCGTTGCGAGCTGGCGATTATCACCTTGTCGCCCCAGTGCGACGCGCCACTTAAAGCGGTTAAGGTTTGGCACGATGCGCTGGACTTTGTTGTCGCCCCAGACCATCCCCTAGCGCAATGTCAGCACATTAGCTTAGCGGATTTATGTGCTTACCCTGCGGTGTTTCCCGGCAGTCACACCTTTACCCGCAAAATTGCCTTGCGTTTATTTGATCAAGCGGGGTTAACGCCACAGATCAGCATGAGCACCAACTATATGGAAACCATTAAAATGATGGTCTCCATCGGTTTGGCCTGGAGTGTTTTACCCCATAGTATGCTAGATGAGTCAGTGGTGCGCTTACCTATCAGTGACGCCAATTTAAGTCGTGACCTTGGCTATATTGTGCATACTGAGCGCACCCTATCCAATGCCGCGCAAGCATTTATGGCAATGCTCAACAACCCCGAACACTCTGTTTAGAGTACAGTCAGCAATTTATGCCGGTTGCTCAAGCAGCTGCTCAATATGGCCCAACTCTCCCGGCATAAAGCCAAACCACTGATCAATAACGGCACAATCGGTCACTCTGCGTAACTGGCTAAACAGTTGCTGGGCTTCTGGGTAGTTACGGGTCAATAAGCCCAGCCATTGCTTAAGCCGTCCTGGCGCACTGCGCGGAGTCTGCAACAAGCGCACTTGGCGCCAGAACTCACGCAACATCGGCTGCAATTGTGACCAAGTCTTAAGCTGATACGCAACACCATCACGGGCTGCTGCAATTTGTTTGGCTAAATCTGGCCGTGACACCAAGCCACGACCCAACATCACATGGTCAACACCACTGACTTCGCGGCAACGGTACCAATCCTCCAGTGACCAGATATCGCCATTGGCAAACACTGGAACCTTGACCACCTCTTGCACTTTTGCCACCCACTCCCAATGCGCGGGCGGCTTATAACCGTCAGTTTTAGTCCGTGCATGCACCACAATTTGTGCTGCACCGCCGTCAGCTAAGGCACGGGCTGAATCCATCGCACCATCGGGACTGTCATAACCTAAACGCATTTTAGTGGTCAAAGGAATATGGGCTGGCATCCCCGCGCGCACCGCCTCCACGATATTAAATAAAACCTCTGGCTCACGCAGTAAGATCGCACCACCATTGGAATTATTCACCGTTTTCGCCGGACAACCAAAATTCAAATCAATCACTGGCGCACCCAGCTCACAAGCTTTAGCCGCATTATCAGCTAAGGCAGCAGGATCCGAACCCAGCAACTGCACCCGCACTGGCGTACCTGCTGGGGTGGCTGCACCCTGCTGCAACTCTGGGGCCAAGCGTTGATAACTGCGGGTTGGCAGTAACTGATCGGTGACACGGACAAACTCAGTGACACACCAATCAATGCCGCCCTGCTCTGTGAGCAGATCACGCATAATATGATCAACCAAGCCTTCCATCGGCGCTAAAGCAATTTGCACAATATTCAACTCACACATAAATAGGCGCTTTGAGTAAGCACCGAACAAAAATAACCACAATTCAGTTAATTGAGTACTGGGGGCCAGCTCGATGCGCTAAGCACTTAAGCTGCCACTGAAATCAGCCGCGCAGTTATACACAAAGCAAGGTTTGCACTCAAGTCGCTCCAAGTGCTTAGCAAGCAAGCCAGAGTAAATATTGTAATGCAATGAATTAGCAGACAAAGCCGCAACAGAATAAATACCCGGCACTCTTATTTTACTTTTGTTCCGGCATCATCGCCGCGCCATAGCCCGCAACAAACTCTGCTGGCATCCGTTTCGGTCGCCCGCTGGACAACTCTATACAAACAAACGTGGTTTTGGCGCGCAGCAAAGTGACACCATCTGCCACCCGCCTCAATTGAAAGTAACGGTCCATTCTAATGCGCTGTGCCGAGTGAGGAATCCAAGTGGCCATTTCACACTCTTCATCGACATAGGCACTGGCTAAATAATCGATCTCATGGCGCAACACCACCATACCCCGATCCAACGCTTGATACTCGGCAAAGCCCAAGCCTAAGTCGATAGAATGCTGCCAAGCACACTCCTCCATCCATTGCACATAGACTGCATTATTCACATGATCAAATTCATCAATATCAGCGGGTTCAGCGCGCAGCGGTAAAATGTAAGGAAACGGATAATCCCAACTCATGTCAGGGTTTCCAAATGACCGGCCATGGCGCAGGCTTCACGGGCCAACTGGGTTATTTGCTCCCAAGCTTGCGCCTGCACCAAGTTCGCTGGAGCAATCCAAGTGCCACCACAACAGGCCACATTGGGCAAACTTAAATAACTCAATAAATTATCTCGGGTCACGCCACCGGTTGGGCAAAAATTAATGCCGGTAAAAGGGCCTTTAAAGCTATTAAGCATACGCACACTGGCGCCACCATTGGCGGGAAACAATTTCAATGAACGATAGCCATGCTCTAAGGCAGACAACACCTCTGACGGAGTCATAACTGCAGGCAAGTAAGGCATCTCAGCTTCTTGTGCAGACCTTGCTAAGCGCTCAGTAAAGCCCGGGCTGACCGCAAATTGTGCCCCGGCATCGATCACTTGAGCAAACTGCTCGGCATAAATCACAGTGCCTGCACCGACAATTAAATCAGGTACCTCTTGGCGAATCGCTTGCAGTGCTTCGAGGGCTTGTGGGGTACGTAACGTCACCTCGATCACATCCAAGCCTCCCGCGCAGATCGCTTGCGCAAGACCAACCGCCCGTTCAACATCATCAATCACCAACACCGGCAAGACGGGATAGGCGCGGCGTAAAATATGTTCCATAGTTAGCATCATTCAGTCCTCTAGGAGAAAGCTGGCGCCTTGATCTGCAGGACCGACCCACCGCCGCTGTGCAGCAAACAGCTGCAACCCATAGCCCAATGACAGATCGCCCGGCGCTTGCGCTGCATCGCGCAACGCCAACTCTTCAGGGGTTACATGTACATGAAAAAGATCCTGTTTAGCATCGATCTCGATTAAATCGCCATCTTGCAAACGACTGAGCACACCACCTTTCGCTGCTTCAGGCGTGAGGTGAATCGCCGCTAATACTTTACCTGATGCGCCAGACAGACGACCATCAGTCACCAATGCTACTTTCTGCCCATTGGCTTGTAAATTGGCCAGTAACGGCATCAGTTTATGCAGCTCGGGCATACCATTGGCAGCAGGGCCTTCAAAGCGCAACACTAGAACTAAATCACCGGTCAGCAAACCGGCACTATAGGCGGCTAAGGCGTCTGCCTGACTATCAAAAATTCGCGCCGGTGCTTTAATTGACCAGTGCTCTTCTTTGACCGCTGAGGTTTTTACTATAGCCCGCCCTAAGTTGCCCGCTAATAAATGTAAACCACTGTGCTTAGCAAAAGGGTCTGTAGTGGGTCGCAGAATGCTTTCAGCTTGACTCACGCTGGCTACATCCCGCCACTGCAGCTGCCCCTGATGCAGATAGGGTTCACGGGCATAGACAGATAAATCCTGGCCGGTTACGGTGTGCACATCGGCGTGCATAAATCCAGCATCGAGCAACTGTTTAAACAGCCAGGCGACACCACCTGCAGCATGAAACTGATTCACATCGGCAACACCACTGGGGTAGACATGGGCCAATAGCGGCACCACTTTAGATAACGCCGCTAGATCTTCCCAAAGCAGCTCATAGCCCGCCGCCCGGGCAATCGCCGGCAAGTGTAAGCTGTGATTGGTGGAGCCACCGCTGGCCAATACCGCTACCGCAGCATTGACTAAAGCTTTGGCATCAATCTGCAACGCTAACGGCAAAAAGTGACTGCCTTGTCGAGTATTCTCCAGCAGCAAACGTGCTGCTTCATCAGTTAAAGCATGGCGTAACTCCGAGACTGGCGAAGCAAAAGCACTGCCTGGCACATGCAAACCCATGGCTTCCATCATCACCTGATTGGTATTGGCTGTGCCGTAAAACGTACAGGTGCCCGACTCATGGTACGATGCCAGCTCCGCTTCAAGCAGTTCCTCACGACTGGCTAAGCCCGCGGCATAGCGCTCACGGACCGCTGCTTTTTCAGGGTTCGATAAACCCGAACTCATGGGACCGGCCGGCACAAAGACTGCTGGCAAATGACCAAAATGCAGTGCACCAATCAGTAAGCCTGGGACAATTTTATCGCAAATGCCTAAATACAAAGCACCATCAAAGACGCCATGGGTCAAGCCAATCGCTGTGGCTTGGGCGATCAGGTCACGGGAGAATAACGATAAGTGCATGCCCGGTGTGCCTTGGGTGACACCATCACACATAGCTGGCACACCAGCGGCAAACTGCGCACTGGAACCATAACGGTATAAAGCCGCTTTTAGTTGATCCGGATAGTTTTTATAGCTTGCATGGGCTGACAGCATCTCGTTGTAGCTGGAGATAATGGCAATATGTGCCGCGCTGCCTTGGCGCATAATCAGCCGCTGTTCATCAGGTTGTGAGGCCATCACATGGGCTAAGTTGGAGCAGCCATGGGCACGATTCACCCCCTGTTCTGCTGCCTGCAAAGCGTTGTTTAAATAGGCCGTACGACGCAGCTTTGAACGTTCCGCGATTTCTTCAGTGATGCGTTCAACAACAGGATGTAGCATGGCGATTCCTTCCTTTTCAGTGCGCTGCACAATGCTATTTTCAGCAACCTAAGGCGCCCAGTAAATATGCACCGGCAGCGGCGCATGCCACAGCAAATGGTAAATTGGCAGCGCTTGTGTGGTTGGATCCTTGGCCAGCACACGATCAATCATCAGTTTTTTTCTTTCCCCAAACACCAATAGACCGAGCCAGCGGGTTGCACAAAGCATGGACAAATTTAATGAGAGACGCACTTTAGGCTCATTCGGTGCTAAGCCGACCAAAGCCCCTGGTTGCTCATTCAATTGCAGCGCTGCTGCTAAATGCGGCATGCCCGGGAACAGTGAAGCAATGTGACCATCCCCGCCCATCCCCAATAAAGTTGCAGCAAAAGGCGCACAGTCCTCGACCGCTCGCGCCCAAGCCTCGCTGGATGCTTGGGCGGTACTGGCTAAGCGCGGATCTAAAATATTAGCCTCAGTTAAGACTTGCTGCATCATCTGCGCATTGCTGTCTTTACTGTCCCCAGCGACCCAACGCTCATCGGTTGGGCTGATATGAATAGCAGCCCAGGGTAAATCCTGTTGGCTCAGCTCAAGCAATAAGCCTGCGGGTGTGCCGCCACCGGGTAATAGAAGACTGGCCTTTTGTTGCGCATTAAACACCTGCATAATGCAGCATGCCAACTGTTCAGTCAGTGCTTGGTTACATGCTTGCTGAGTAGCAAAGGTATGCAATTGAGCTTGTGACATTGACACCTCCAAAAGCGATTAGTTGGATCAGCGCATTATTTTTTACGCAACGGGGCATGGCCGTCGCTGCTGACGACAAAAGTGCCTTCAGGTTGACGGCGACGGCTGGAACGTTTAGCCCCTTTGCCGGCAGTTTTTGCTGCACCTTTTTTCGCCGTTTTCTTCTTTTTACTGCCTGCAGCTTTACCAGATGCTTTAACATTCTTCGGACCTTGATAAGTGCCTTTAAGCTCCTTAATGACTCGGCGTTCAAATGTTTGCTTGAGATAGCGCTCAACGCTGGACATTAAATTCCAATCATTGTGGCAAATCAAGCTGATGGCTAGACCTTCCTCACCGGCACGGCCAGTACGGCCAATTCGGTGCAAGTACTCATCGCCGGAGCGTGGCATATCAAAGTTAATCACCAAATCCAGACCTTCAATATCCAGTCCGCGGGCTGCAACATCAGTGGCCACTAACACCCGAGAACTGCCTTGACTGAACAGTTCGAGTGCACGTTTGCGATCTTTTTGATCTTTATCGCCATGCAGAACAAACGCATTGATATCTTGCGCCACTAAACGGCCATATAAACGGTCAGCTTGCACCCGCGTATTGGTAAAAACCAAAGCCTTACGAAAGGGTTCATTGCTCAGCAACCAATGCACCAAACGCTCTTTATGGGGCACATCATCAGCGGTGATAATTTGCTGACGGGTGCTTTCATTCATTTCCGCAATCTGGTTAATCATTAAGTGCAGCGGATCATTCAATACCGCATTGACCATTTCCCGTAACGCATTGCCGCCAGTGGTGGCTGAGAACAACAGCGTTTGCTGGCGTGACGAGCACTCTGCCACTAAGCGCTGCATGTCTTCGGCAAAACCCATATCCAACATGCGGTCAGCTTCATCAAGGATCAGCACTTCAACCTGATCCAGCTTTAGATGACCGGCATTCAGATGCTCAATTAAACGACCCGGTGTGGCAATCAGCACATCTGGGTCTTTACGCAGCAAGGCACCCTGCTCTCGAAAGTCTTCACCGCCGGTAATAATGCCGGACTGTAAAAAGGTAAAGCGTGAAAAGCGCTCCACTTCAGCCAAGGTCTGCCGAGCCAATTCTCGAGTGGGCAGCAGAATTAACGAACGAATTGCCACCCGCGGTTGCGCTTCACCAATAAAACGATTTAATAACGGCAAAACAAAGGCAGCTGTTTTACCACTACCGGTACGGGCAATGACACGCAAGTCACGACCTTCGAGCGCCGCTGGAATAGCCGCCGCCTGAACAGGCGTTGGCTCAGTGAAATTTAATTCAGCCAGCGCTCTTAATAGACGCTCATGCAGGGCAAGTTCAGAAAACACGGTATACCTCAAGATCATTGATCATAATAATTCACGCCCCTTGCACACGCTCAGGACTAGTTGATATCTATTGTACTTCAGTTAAGGTGCCGTGATTGCTTCAGCAGTACCCGGACGCTATCAAACACTACTAACACCACTGCTAACCAAATGGGTATATAGGTTAACCACTCACTGGACTTCACCATTTCACCGACCCAAAACACACTGAAAATGAATAACAAGACAGGTTCAATATAGCTCAAAATACCCAGTAAACCTAAAGGCAATAAATGGCTTGCGCCCAACATGGCAGCAAAGGCCAGCGCACTGAGCAAACCTAAGCCTGGCAGTAAATACCATAAGTGCGGTGCAAGCGAGAATGCATCAGCTGGTGCAAAGTTAACAATTAAGTAAATCGCTATGGGTGCCAAGATCAGCATCTCTAAAAACAACCCGCTAAAGGCATCAAAGTCCATCCAGCGGCGCAGCATAAAATACGGTGGATAACCTACCGCACAAATAAATGTCACCCAAGATAACGCACCCACCATCCATAGCTCATGGCTAATGCCAATTGCCGCAAGCAGCACAGCTTTACGTTGCAAACTGCGTAAGTGTTCACCGTAAAACAGCTTGCCGGTGAGCACTAATGATAAAGGCAATAAAAAATAACCTAACGTTAAGTCCAACATCTGCTCATTAATGGGTGCCCAGACAAATATCAACCACTGCACACCCAATAGTCCTGCAGTAGTAAACAAGGCCAAAATCAGCAGCGGTTCACGCACCAAGCGTAATAATGTTGCTTTCATTTCCGGCATCCGGCGCGACACTAGCAACAACATAAACACTGCTGGCAGCGACCACAAAACACGCTGAGCAAAGACTTGCACACCGTCCAATGGTGCTAAATACAAGGCATAGCCTGGGATTATTGCAAATATACATGAGGCGAAAACAGACATTGCCACGCCACGGCCAGATAAAAGCATAAAAAAACCTCTTGATTCGGTGTAAAAACAGCAAAAGACCGCTGCTATAAGAAATAATCTCTGGCAATGCGGAGTTGCTCGGTGATTTGAATAGTGCACCGAAAGGTGCGTAAAATTGTGCAGGCGCGCGTACATCTCTGCGCCCTAGTTATGCGTCCTTTAATCTTTGCGATTAAAGGTTTTTACGTGCTGCTGAACCGCAGCTTTGGCCAGCATATAAGCAGATACTGGCGCACTCAACATTAAGAACAAGGTTATCAGTAACTCATGCACATGCAAGGCTTCATCCTTGAAGCTGAAAAACAATATTGAAGCAATTAAAACACAACCAACCCCCAAGGTGGTGGCTTTTGCCGGTCCATGCAGGCGCATAAAGAAATCTGGAAAACGGAATAAACCTATTGAGCCTACCAGCGCAAAAGCACTACCGACCAATAGAAAAAATGCCACAGCATACTCAACCCAAATAGACATCAGTTCACCCCTGTTTATTCAATGACATCGCCGCGCAATAAGTACTTGCATAAAACCACGGTACTGAAGAAGCCAAATAAAGCGATCAATAAAGCCGCTTCAAAAAACAACCGGCTACTTAATAACACCCCGAAGATCACTAACAATGCCAATCCATTTATATACAAGGTGTCCAAAGCCAGTATGCGGTCCACCGCGTCAGGGCCTTTTAGCAAACGGGTAAAGTTCAGGAGCAAACTGATACCAAACAGCAGCATGCTTAAATAAAGAACTATGCTGAGCATGCAAACATCTCCCTTAACGGTTGTTCATAACGCTGTTTAATGTCGGCAATTAATGCCTGTTCATCTTTCGTATGCAGTGCATGCACGGTCAAAACTCGTTGCTGCCGATTCACGCTTGCTGCTACCGTCCCCGGCGCCAAGGAAATCGCACTGGCCAGCAAGTAAATCGCCAAGTCATTATCTAAATCATAGGGTACCTGCACCCAACTGGGCTGCAAATTATCCATTCGACCCAAGGCTAAGCGCGCCACTTGAAAGTTGGCCACGACAATATCTACCAACATATGCTGGCTAAATATCAACACCTGCTTCCAGCTGCGCACATGCGGTAAACGCGGCCACCAGCTCACAGTTAAGCGCGGTATCAACAACCCTAGAAAGCCGCCCAGTAGCCAGTGCCCAACCGAGGTAAAGTCATCCATAAGAAACAACCAGACTAACAACAAGCCTAAGCTACCTACCGGATGAGCAAGCCATTTCTTCCGACTCATAATGCCTCCTGAAGCTGCATGGTTTGCAAGTAACTTGATACATCCAGCAATTGAGCCGCAGCAGCCTCTGTATAGGTTATAACCGGCTGAGCAAAAATCACCAATAATGGGCTACTCAATAACAGCAGTGCGGTCAGCGCAAAAGCAACTTTATCCAAAGGCTCTGCAGCGCTCGGCGTACTGTGATTACGCCAAAATATCAAGCTGCCGGCACGACTTAAAGCAATCAACCCAATCAGACCTGAGACCAAGACCACCGGCCATAACTGCCATGCTTGGGCACCGGTAACCGACTGCAGCAATAAAACCTTACCGAAAAAACCTGCGAAAGGCGGCAAGCCTGCCACAGCAATGGCAGCCATAAAAAAACAAGCGCCTAGCAAGTTGGGATTCAATAAACGCGGCCCTACTTTTAAGTCACCACCCAGCCCGCCGCGCTGCTTGGCAACAATGTCTGCCAATAAAAACAACCCCGCAATAACCCATGTGCTTTGTATCAAGTAATACAAAACAGCGCCCAGAGCGGCTTCAGTGCCCACTGCGATACCGGCTAATAACGTCCCCACTGACACTAGAACCAAGTAGGCCAAGACACTGGTCAAAGTGTTCGCTGCAAAAGCACCTAAAACAGCTAAAACAATGGTGACTAAAGCCAGCACCCACAATGTGCCTGCGCCTAAACCACTGGCGCCACCCGCCTCCACCCCAAATACCAAAGTGGTAAAGCGTAAAATTGCATACAAACCCACCTTGGTCATAATCGCAAAGAGTGCGGCAACCGGTGCCGTTGCGCTGGCATAAGCACGTGGCAGCCAAAAGTACAGTGGGAATACTGCAGCCTTTAAAGCAAAAACCACCATCAGTAATGCACCAGCGGCTTCCAGTAAAAACAACTGATCGCCTTCAGCCTGAGCAATAAAGTATGCCAAATCCACCATATTCAGCGTGCCGGCAATGCCGTAAAACAAGCCCGCTGAGACTAAAAATAAAGCTGAGCCGATTAAGTTTAAAATCACATAGTGCAAGGCTGCACGAATCCGCGCGACACCCAACCCGTGCAGCAATAAAGCATAGGAGGCAATCAGCAGTATTTCAAAAAACACAAAGAGGTTAAATAAGTCGCCGGTTAAAAAAGCGCCATTGATCCCGGCCAACTGAAACTGCAGTAATGCATGAAAATAGCCACCACGCTGATCATCGCCCCGCACTGCATATAAGGTTACAAACACTCCCAGGACCGCGGTAACCAACAGCATTAAGGCGCTTAAACGATCCAGGACCAAAGCAATGCCATAGGGGGCTGACCAATTACCTAACGCATAAACAAGAACCTGTCCACTCGCGGCCAGCCAGACTAAATACACTGCACAGCACAGCAATAACACCACACTGGCAACACTGAGCAAACGCACTCCAGTGGCCGTATTGCGTGATGCAGTCATTAATAACGCAGCACAAATCAGCGGCAGTAAAATAGGCACCAATAAGAGGTTATTCATCGTGCAGCTCCGCCACGCTTTTTATTGGTTTTATTTGACTTACTCTGTGTTTTAGCTATTTTTTCCGGTTTTTCGACCCCATCCACATGATCACTGCCTGACTCGGTATAGGCACGTAAAGCGAGGATTAACACAAAGGCTGTCATAGCAAAACCAATCACAATCGCAGTCAAGACCAAAGCCTGAGGCACTGGATCGGTATAGCTGCTGGCATCACTGAGCACAGCGGGTTTGCCCGTATGTAAGCGTCCCATAACAAATAAGAATAAATTGACCGCATAAGAAAACAAGGTCAAACCCAGCGCCACACTAAAGGTTCGGGCACGTAAAATTAAGTACACACCACTAAAGGTCAACACACCGATGGCAATCGCCACTAACAACTCCATTACAGCTCCCCCGGCAGTTTAACGCTGTGCCCAATTCGACCCAAACCACTCAGGATCAATAATGTTGCCCCCACCACAGTCAAGTACACACCCAAATCAAATAACATCGCCGAGGCAATTTCCAGCTCACCAATTAAAGGCACATTGATATGGGCAAAGGCTGAGGTTAAAAACGGGTAACCCAACGGCAAGCTGGCTAAGCCGGTCGCTGCAGCAATGAGTATTCCGGCAGCAGTCAAATGAGGTAAACGTATGCCCATTCGACTTTGTACCCAATCCTGACCATAGGCCACCTGCAAAAGAATCAACGCCACCGCGGTGATCAGTCCAGCGATAAAACCACCGCCAGGCTCGTTGTGTCCTCTTAAGAAAATAAACATTGAAACCAACAGCGCCAGCGGCAAGATTAAACGTGCCAGCATGCCCAGCACCATGGGATGAGTTTCCACAGACCAGGCACGGCCCTCAGTGTCCACCCGCGCCCGCGGCAAGCTTAAACCTTGTAGCAATGCCACAGTGGCAATCGCAGTAATGGCCAAAACACTGATTTCACCAAAGGTATCAAAACCGCGGAAGTCCACCAGAATCACGTTCACCACGTTGGTACCACCGCCACCAGTTAGGCTGTTGGCCAAGAAAAAGTCGGCAATACTGTTATATGGACGGGTCAACACGGCAAAGGTCAATATGGACATTAAAACACCGCAACTGGCGGCAATAATAAAGTCACGTAAGTGCAGTAAACTGCTGGACTCCAGCGGTGCTTGCGCCGGTAAAAAGAACAGCACCAGCAGCATCAACAAAATGGTCACAACCTCAACCACCAGCTGTGTCAAGGCTAAGTCGGGTGCTGAAAAACGGGCAAACACCATAGCTACCACCAGACCAACCACACTGAGCATCAACAAGGCAGTCAGTCGTTGGCGGTGCAAGCCCATTGTTAGTAACGCACTGATTGCCATCACTGCTAGACCCAAAGCGGTCAACGGATCCACTGGGGTTAAAGCCACCTCACCGGTAATGCGCGTCAATGGCGTTAACCAAATCGTCAGCAGCACTACCACGCCAACCAATAGCAAGCTGATATAACGCTGCAGCGAACCATTCTCGATCCGTGCCAAGCCCCGTGACACTGCGCCATATAGCACACGCACGAATCTTTCAAAAATAGCCCGCCCATTCATAGTTGGCAGGCCTTCGTACCAGCGGAATAGAAATACCCGCTGGCTGTAAATTATAACGCCGCCGAATAGAGCAATAAAACTCATCAGCAGCGGCAAGTTAAAACCATGCCAAATCGCTAAATCATACTGCGGTAGCGCACGCCCTAAAGTGGCTTGCGCCGCAGCAGCCAATAATGAACTAATCGCCCAAGCGGGCATAATCCCCACCAGCAAACAGCAAAACACCAAGATCTCCACTGGTATTTTCATATAGCGCGGTGGTTCATGGGGCGGATACTTCGGCAAATTTAACGGTTCACCGTTAAAGAATACATCGTGAATAAAGCGTAATGAGTAAGCGACAGAAAACGCCCCAGCAAGGGTGGCCATGGCCGGCAATAGCCAGCTAAAACTGCCGAGCAAATGCTGATGCAAGGTTTCCGAGAAGAACATTTCTTTACTGATAAAGCCGTTCAGCAAGGGCACCCCAGCCATGGCTGACGAGGCAACCATGGCCAATACCGCCGTATGCGGCATATATCGCCAAAGCCCATTCAGCCGTCGCATATCTCGGGTACCTGTCTCATGGTCAATAATACCGGCAGCCATAAACAAGGACGCTTTAAAGGTGGCGTGGTTAATAATATGGAAAATTGCTGCAACTGAACTTAAATCCGAGTCCAAACCAAACAGCAAGGTAATCAAGCCCAGATGACTGACGGTGGAATATGCCAGCAGCCCTTTAAGGTCCTGCTGAAATAACGCAGTAACTGCACCGAGTAGGAGCGTGATTAGCCCAGTGAAGGTAACTAAATAGAACCACCATTCAGTGCCCGACAATACTGGATACAAACGTGCTAATAAAAACACACCGGCTTTCACCATGGTTGCCGAGTGCAAATACGCTGAAACCGGGGTCGGTGCCGACATGGCATGGGGCAACCAAAAGTGGAATGGAAATTGTGCAGACTTGGTAAAGACACCCAAAAGCACCAAAACTAAAGCCACTGGATACAGGCTGTTTCCACGTAACAGATCACCCGCGGCCAGCACATCAACTAACTCATAACTGCCAACCACATGGCCTATGACGAGGATACCCGCCAAGAGTGCTAAACCACCGCCACCGGTAATTGCCAGAGCCATGCGCGCACCTTGCCGCGCTACCGCCTGCTGACTCCAAAAACCAATTAACAAGAACGAAGAAAGGCTGGTCAGCTCCCAAAACATCAGCATTAACAACAGGTTACCGGCCAATACTAAACCAAGCATTGAACCCATAAACATCAGTAAATAGCTAAAGAAACGAGCGACACGCTCCTGTTCTGACAAGTAGTAGCGTGCATAGAGAATGACCAACAGGCCAATCCCAAGAATCAATAAAGAGAATAAAAAACTTAAACCGTCGAGGCGAAAACTTAAATTAAGCCCAAGCTGGGTAATCCAAGCATACTTAACGCTGATGACCTCACCGGCTAACACCTGTGAAGCCTGGCTGAGCAATACGCTTAAAGCCATCAAGGGCACCGCTGCAGTGATTAATGCCGTCCAAGTGCGGCCGCGTTGCACAGCCAGAAACGGTAATACTGCTGCAAGAAAAGGCGCAAAAACCAGTACTAATAAAATCAAAACTGCCTCCATGTTGTTCTGCCGGACGAACAGGAGACACCCAGCGCGATGCAAAAAACATTCATTACCCAGTGCAAACAGACGTTTATCGGTAATATATTATGTTACTCAATTAAACCTGCAGTTTCATCTTGCATAAAGCGTTCTACACACAAAAAAACGCCTTGAGTAACTTTATAAGTTCACCCAAGGCGTGTTTAGCACCTCTACAACATTGTGTTGATTAAGGTACTACGCGACTCTGGCCATTAACAGTGGTAATCCGCACACGCTGGCCGACACGAAATACTTGGTTCGGATCAACCGCTTGCACATAGGCACGTAATGCACCGTCATCTTCACGTACAGTAATCTCTACGCCTTGTGTACGAGTAATGCCTTCTTCAGCTGCAGCGCCAGCTAGGCCACCGGCTACCGCACCAATGACTGCAGCAACTGCGCTTCCACGACCGCCACCAACAGTACTGCCGGCGATACCACCTACTGCAGCACCAGCACCGGCACCAATCGGCGTTTTAGTCCCTTCAATGCGCACTGGACGTAAGGACTCAATGGTACCCATGCGAATCGTTTGCACTTGGCGGGCATCACCGCGCGAAAAGGAATCACCGGTTAAACTGGAAGCACAGCCCGTCAAGCCCACGGTCAGCGCTGCAACAGTTGCAGCTAAAATAATAGACTTACGCATACGAAACACCCCTTAATATAATTGTGTTTATTAAACATGAATAATTACTTTTTATACTAACATTAACTTTGAGAAAACTATGGATTATTTTATTGTAGCCGTTGCCACCCTATCTGGCCTGTATTTCCACTGGTGGCTTTTTACCCGCATCAAACGCTGGATTAACCGCGATCTTGCATTATCCATGGCCCTCGACAATCCTGCCAAGCAAGCCTATATGCTCAACAAGCTCAACGAGGCGACGCAGCTTAAGGTCAATAAAAAAGAACTGCAAAGCTGGCTACAAAACGCTGCCGATCAATACAGCGCTGCAAACGCAAGAAACATACAATAAAGGCCACTGCGTCCCTAAACGCAGCAGCCTTTACTTGTGGATCTAAGTGGCTACGGGGCTAAGCGCTCTCGCTGCCACTGCCCATCCGCGCCCAACACATAGCTTAAACGGTCATGCAAACGGCAAGTGCGACCTTGCCAGAACTCGATGCTTTGCGGTAACAAACGATAGCCACCCCAGTGCTCCGGTCGTGGCGGATGCTGCTCATTGGCATAACGCTGCTCTACCGCTTGCAACGCTGCTTCCAATTCGTCCCGCCCAGCCAATGGTTGGCTTTGCTCTGATGCCCAAGCACCAAGCCGGCTACCTAAAGGGCGTATATTATAATACGCATCAGACTCAGCCGCAGTCACCCGCTCAACTGTACCCTCAATACGTACTTGACGTTCTAATGCAGGCCAGAAAAAGGTCATGGCTGCCACCGGCTGCTCGGCCAATTGCTGCCCTTTAGCACTGTTATAGTTGCTATAGAAAACAAAGCCGCGCGCATCCAGCCCCTTCAATAACAGCATGCGGCAGTGCGGACGGCCGTCACTATCCACTGTTGCTAACATCATTGAGTTGGGTTCAACCGGTGGCTGCTCAGTAACAATGGCATTAGCAAACCACTGCTCAAATAAAGCCAAAGGTTCTGCTGGAGCATTCTTCTCCAGCAACCCATCGCGGATGTAATTGCGGCGCATATTCGCCAGTTGCTCAGTGCTCATTTATGTGCGGCCTTAAATTAACAGACAAATATTAGTGCAGCTTAATACTATCTGGCCTTAGCTAGAGCAAGTTGACGAGCATGAGCTGGTCGATACATTGCAGCAACATCTTGCATATGGGTGCTCGGGATAATAATGATTTCTACCCGATTATTCTGCGCAGCATGCTTCTGATTGGACAACGTGTGCGAGTCACCTAAGCCTAAGTGAGTCATACGTCTATTGGTTAAACCACTTAAACTAAAAATAGATGCCACAGCACGGGCACGGTCAGCACTCAAGGTGTAGCTGCCTTTGTTGTTAGTCACCACATCGGTATGGCCTAAAACCAACACTGCTGTATCCGGGTTAGCTTCTAACATCTTAGAAATACGCGTGATGGGCCGTAGCGCAGAAGGTAATAACAAAGTAGGACGATCAGGGTTAAATGACATTTGCACAGGCGCGGTAACGATCCACGCATTGTCTTGCTGGTGCAGAGTAAACTGCGTGCCTTGAATTGACTCACGTAACTGTGCTTCTTTAGCACTCATCCACTCACTGGTAACTGGCTGCTTTTCCAAATAAACCACTGGCTGATATTTTGTTGACGAACATGCCGCTAACAACGCACACATTGAAATAGCAGCCAACTGATAAATTTTACGTTTCATGGTATTAAAACTCACAATGCATAGTGAAAGTTACCGGACATGTCGAGCAAGTTATTGCTGACACACTACTTAAAATATCGAGTGATACCGTCTAATGAGTGTAGCATTTTATTACTCAATACTGTTGCCGACAGTAGATTTTTTTAGCGCGCCCTGCAAGCCCAGTTCGCTTATATTTAAGTATCTCGACCACTGTTAGTATTATTTTGCGCTAAGCAGCACACTCCGGAGCACGCCAACTGCACATAAAGGCGATCATAGAAAACCGCAGTCGCAGTCATTATCAAGTGACTATTATACTCATGATGTAGGTATCTTTAGTCGTTTTGCCGGTAAGCTTTCTACGCAGCAACAACAATCCATGCTACTTTGCTTTTCTCACCCAACCTGGAGCTAAATAAATGGCCCTTAGTAAAGATCAATTGATCAATGAGCTAGCAGAATCAACTGATTCGACAAAAACACATATCCGTGCCGTGCTTGACCAACTGAGTCAGGTTGTCAATGATGCGCTCGATAATGATTCTGAAATCACCTTACCTGGTATTGGCAAACTGAAAGTTACTGAGCGTGCTGCTCGTACAGGCCGTAACCCCCAAACGGGCGAAGCAATTCAAATCGCAGCTAAAAAAGTTATTAAGCTGGTTCCTGCGAAAGCCCTAGTGGACAGTATCAACAGCTAAGCCCTGCTCTCTTTTAGCAAAAAAGGGGAAGCAATGACTGCTTCCCCTTTTTTTATCGCGCTGGTTTAGGTTAAGCCTAATTAACAGGGTTACCCGGATACCAAACGTCCAGCAAAGGGCTCACTTCAAATGAACTCAATTCTTTACGTTCTTTTAACCATGCTTCAAGCTCTGCACGTTGTTCTTCAGTAACAGAGCCACGCTTGCCTGAGCAAACAACTGCAAACTCTTCACCGCCGATCAGAGCCATACCTTTACCTTCAATGGCATCAACCACTAGATCAGCAAAAAAAGCCTCAACCGCTGCATCTTCAGTGTCTTCTGAGTAACTCATTTGCAACTCAAAACCTAACTCTTGGAACTCATCAACACACAACTTTTTGCGTAAACGACGCGAACGATTTTTAGCCATAACCTTTCCTCCAATAATGGTGGGCGAATCTTAGCAGTTTTTATAGGATAAACATGCACTGAACAAACAAAATTCTCACAGCCCTGCTTTCATCAGCCAGAATAGCGCATAATATAAACTGTTGTTTTATTTACTGCTTATCTCAAAGGTGTTTTTATTGTGTTGATGTCATTTTTCCGCAGCTTACATCATCGCTGCACAAAATTATCTGCTGTAACTGTTTCGCGCTCAACATCTCATCAGACTCTTTCAACACTCTGCCTCGCTGCGCTGCTAAGTGCACCCGCTAGCGCTGCAGTGACTTTACCCTCAGCCAGTGTCAATAAAGCACTGCAAGCCCACAAGATTAATAACGAAGCGCTCTCAGTTGCGGCCATCCCGCTAACCAGCAACAATCGCAGCGCTTATATGAATGCAGATGTACTGATCAATCCAGCTTCTACCATGAAACTGGTCACTACCTATGCAGCACTGGAGCTACTGGGTCCGGCTTATCAATGGAAAACCGAATTTTTAACTGATGGCACAGTCAAAGACGGCGCTTTAAACGGCAACCTGTACCTTAAAGGTGGCGGTGATCCTAAGCTCAATATGGAGCGCTTATGGCTGCTATTACGTGATTTACGTGCCAACGGTGTCAGTCATATTTCTGGCGATCTCATCCTCGACCGCAACCATTTTGTCGCACCGCCTTTGGCGCACTTCAATGACGACAGCAATGACAACAGCAAACCTTTTTTAGTTGAACCTGACTCGCTCCTAGTGAATTTTAAAGCGCAGCGCTTTATTGTTCGCGGCGAAAGTAGCGGCGCGAAAATCGTTATGGAACCGCCCATTGGCAATATTAAGATCATTAATAACATCAAGCTACAAAACGCCAAGAACTGCAGTAACACCCTAGTCAACTACGTTGAGAAGGACGATGGCCACACCCTCACCTTAACCGTGAACGGCACCATCGCCCCTGGCTGCAGCACACAGAACTATTTAGCCTACCTTGATCACCCACGCTATGCGGCCGGTGTGGTACGCAGCATTTGGCAGGAAATGGGCGGCACTATTTTAGGCAATGACATGCTGGGACAGACTCCCAGCAATGCACGTTTACTGGCTCGCGCTTACTCACCAGATGTTGCCGAAGTCATTCGCGACATAAACAAATACAGCAATAACACCATGGCCAAACAGTTATTTTTAAGCATTGGCGCCCATTACCGCACCGCCGCTGACAGTAATGACGCTGTTGCCGCACGCCGCGTGATCAATAGCTTGCTGGTCAGAAAAGGCATCGCCACCCAAGGCTTATTTATCGAGAATGGTTCCGGCTTATCACGACAAGAACGTCTCACTGCGCGGCAACTGGGCTTGATGCTTGAAGCTGCTTGGCAGGGTCCTTATGCCGCTGAATTTATCTCCTCCATGCCATTAGTAGGGATGGATGGCACCATGCGCCGTCGTCATAAAAACACCGCTTTAACCGGCCAAGCACATATTAAAACCGGCACTCTGAAGAATGTCCGTGCTACTGCAGGTTACGCCCGTGACGTTAATGGTGATACTTGGGCAGTAGTGGCTATTATCAATCACTCGCAACCGTGGGGTGCAGCAGCGATTCTCGATCAGGTACTGCTGGACGTTTACCATCAACCGAAGAAAACTACCGCAGTCAGCCGCCGCTAGCACAATCAAGCCTCTAGTCGATTGGTAGATACACAATAAACACCTCAAACCAGAACTAGGGGCTTGATTGCTTTTATCCAGTGTTTTTCTCTAAGTCTGTGACGCAAACATTGCACTCATGTACATTGTTTGTGGTAAAGGTCTATGCTATAGACCAGTAAGTCACAAATAAAAAGAGGACTACGCTATGCAAACGCCCGCTTTCGACCCGCGCCAACTGCACCATGCTTTTACTTTAAGTGATGGTACAACGCTTAAATACAGCTCCTTACCTGCCCTTAAAGATCTGGGTTTTGAGTCAGTTTCCCGTCTGCCCATTTCTATCCGGATTATTTTAGAAACCTTGATCCGCAATGCAGACAACCAACGCATCACCTTCGAGCATATTCAACAACTGGCCAACTGGCAGCCCAACGCGCCACGTAATGAAGAAATACCCTTTACCGTGGCTCGCGTTGTTCTACAAGACTTCACCGGTGTACCCCTGCTCTGTGACCTTGCTGCTATGCGTAATGCGGCAGAAAAAATGGGTAAGCCTGCGAGCGCCATTGAGCCTTTAGTGCCTGTCGATTTAGTAATTGACCACTCAGTGCAGGTAGACTTTTACGATACTCCCGACGCCTTAGAAAAAAATATGGCGATGGAATTTGAGCGCAATAGTGAGCGCTACCAATTTCTAAAATGGGGCATGCAAGCCTTTAATACCTTTAAAGTGGTGCCGCCAGGTATTGGTATCGTCCACCAAGTGAACTTGGAATATTTATTCCCTGGGATTCAAGAAAAAGATGGCATAACTTATCCCGATACCTTGGTTGGTACCGACTCCCACACCACCATGATCAACGCCCTTGGCGTGGTTGGTTGGGGTGTCGGTGGTATTGAGGCGGAAGCTGCCATGCTCGGCCAGCCCTTGTATATTCTGACCCCAGATGTAGTGGGGGTAAACCTTAAAGGCAAGCTGCGCGAAGGCATGACCGCAACGGACTTGGTTCTGACCGTCACCGAGCTGCTGCGTAAGTCAAAAGTTGTGGGTAAATTTGTCGAATTCTTTGGTGATGGTGCCGAGCACTTAAGCCTGCCTGACCGCGCCACACTGGCCAATATGGCGCCGGAATACGGTGCCACCATGGGCTTTTTCCCGGTGGATAAAACCACTCTTGAATATATGCGCGGTACTGGCCGAGAAGAACGTGCCATTGAAGCCTGTGAGGCCTACTTCCGTGCCCAAGAAATGTTCGGCATCCCTAAAGAAGGCGAGATTGATTACAGCCAAGTGATCGAGCTTGATCTGGACACTGTACGACCCTCTTTAGCCGGCCCAAAACGCCCGCAAGACCGTATTGCTTTACCGGATATGCATGACAGCTTCACTTCGCTGTTCAGTGAAAGCATTGCCAAAGGTGGCTTTAACAAAGACGCCTCAGAATTAGATAAGCGTTACGGCACCAGCTGCCCTCTGATTCCGGTGGTTAACCATGATTCACCCTTACCTCGACGCCCGCTGGAACGTCAAGAAGTGGAAATGATTGATAACCGTTTAGAAACGCCTAACAAAGGTCAAAGAGTTGATTGTGATGCCCCAAGCACCATCGATCTAGGCCATGGCGATGTATTAATTGCCGCTATCACTTCCTGTACCAACACCTCCA